>TARA_Y100000385_G_scaffold291068_1_pt1 | contig 15815 bp, 13 predicted proteins | sample TARA_Y100000385 | Tara Oceans TARA_Y100000385 (sample SAMEA2620980) | marine metagenome | biome: marine biome (ENVO:00000447); feature: surface water layer (ENVO:00002042); material: "saline water (ENVO:00002010), including plankton (ENVO:xxxxxxxx)" | depth 5 m
CTATGGGGATAATAGCCAGACAGAGTATCAAGGCGAGCATTGTAGCATTAGTTGGAGTCGCGATAGGTGCTTTTATCCGTTTATTCCTTTATACTAAATTTCTAAGCACAAGTGAGATTGGAATATTAGAGACCATTATAAAGCTTGGATTATTAATGATTCCATTCTTTGTGATTGGTTCTCCTCAGGTAATAACACGGTATTTCGGGCGATTTAAGAAGTCAAGTCATAATGATGGCTTACTTTTCACTTACTCAAGCCTACTTGCTTTCGTCCTTCTTCCTATAGCTAGTCTTGCTTATCTTTTGAATAGAGATTATATATTCTCTTTATACACGGAAGCTCCTGAATTAGCAAAATACTACTGGTTGCCACTTATAGTTTCAATTACTTTTGGGGGATTTGCTTTTTTGAAAAGTATATCAGTCGTCCATTTGAGAATAACGGTACCTGCATTTCTTAGTGGGGTAGTTGATAGAAGTTTTGTACTTCTATTGCTCGTTCTATACGGAGTTTTTCAAGTTATTGATATTGACCAATTTTTGTATTTAAATATTGTAGTATTCTTCGTTGTACCTTTTCTTCTAATGATAGCTTATTTAATATGGGTTATTAAACCAAAGTTTTCAAGAACGAGTCTAGGGGAGTCCTTCAACATTTTGAAACAAACAGGGGCCTATAATACATATTTAATATTCGGGACTTTATCCGGGGTTATTATTTCGGCGATAGATGTAAACATGATATCAGGTCAATTAGGGACTCATTTAGCAGGAGTGTATACAATAGCTTTTTTTATGGGCACAGTAATCGATGTTCCACGAAGAAGTTTAACTAGTATCATTTATCCCATTTTAAACAAAGCCGTAGTCAATAAAGATGTAGTTAAATATAAAAGCTTGTACCAAAAAGCCAGCGTCAATCAATTTTTAGTTGGTGCTTTTATGTTTTTGATCATTTGGATAAACATAGATGATATCTTTACTATCATACCTAATGGAGAAGAGTTTCGGGCGGGTAAATTAGTAGTTCTCTTCATAGGCTTAAGTAAGGTAGTTGATATGTTGATGGGAGTGAACAGGCAGATAATCGAATTGTCAAGTTATTATCGTTTAAATCTTTTAGTCAATATTATTTTGAGCATTTTAGTTATTGTTCTGAATATGATATTTATTCCATTGGAATCAGAGATTTTCGGAGGAATAAATGGAGTTGCTTTTGCAAGTTTACTTGCATTATTGATTTGTAATCTTCTTTCTTTTACTATTGTTCTGTTGATGGAAAAGATTCAACCTTTCACCTTAGATCATATTAAAATCATCGGGGTGATTATTCTCAGTTTTGTGATTTGCTATTTCATCAGTATTGAAAATCCGATATTGGGAATTTTAGTTAACTCATTGTGCGTGGCGACTTGCTTTTTATCGCTCACTTTGATGTTCAATATATCAGAAGATTTCACCAGTCTTTATCATAACTTAATAGAGAAAGTGTTTAAAAAGTAGATCGCCGTTTTAGATTGTTTTTAATGCTCTACTAGCTTTTCTCAAATCATTTGTATAAAATCTACTTTTAATAGTTTTTTGATTAAATTCGTTTAAAGAAATGAGAAGAACATCATGTTGCAATATTTAGACCTTATTGACCGTAAAGAAAAGTTGTTCGAAGCTGATATACAAGGTAATCGTGTTGCACTTTCCAATAAGGTTCGCGAATCACGTTTTTTAGTGCTAGGAGGTGCTGGTACGATTGGGCAGGCTGTGGTAAAAGAGATATTTAAAAGAAAGCCTAAAAAGCTTCATGTAGTTGATTTAAGTGAGAATAATCTGGTTGAATTGGTTAGAGACATTCGAAGTTCTTTTGGTTATATTGATGGCGAGTTTCGAACTTATGTTTTGGATATTGGCTCCTTGGAATATGATGCATTCATAAAACAAGACGGTCAATACGATTATGTTCTTAATCTTTCAGCCTTAAAGCATGTGAGGAGCGAAAAAGATCCATTCACTTTAATGAGGATGATTGAGGTAAACATTTTAAATACCATTAAAACAATTGATCAGTCGATAGAAGCAGGTGTGAAGAAATATTTCTGTGTATCCACGGATAAGGCTGCAAACCCGGTGAATATGATGGGCGGTTCGAAGCTAATCATGGAAATGTTTTTAATGAAGAAGAGTAGTCAGATTAAAATTTCAACTGCAAGATTTGCCAATGTGGCATTCTCCGATGGTTCCTTATTATTTGGTTTTGAACAACGAATAAAGAAAAGTCAACCCTTGGCTGCACCTTCTGATATCAAGCGATATTTCGTTATACCAGAAGAGTCCGGAGAGTTATGTCTGATGTCCTGTATGTTTGGTGAAAATAGAGATGTCTATTTCCCGAAATTAGATAAAAATCTGCACTTAATCACCTTCGCAGAGATTGGAAAACGCTTCTTAAAAGCTCAAGGATACGAATCACATTTATGTAATACTGAAGATGAAGCTCGCGATAACTTTAAGGATATTATAGCTTTAGGAAAATGGCCGTGTCTATTCTCGCCAAGTAATACAACTGGTGAAAAAGGATATGAAGAATTCTTCACAGCAGAAGAGAAGCTAGATTTTGAGAAACATGAATCCATTGGAATTGTGAAAAATGATCCACTTTATGAAGATGAAAAGTTAATATATTTTTTGTCTCAATTAGATAAAATGAGAAAACTGAAATCTTGGAATAAAGAAGATTTGGTTAAATTGTTCCATCATATGATTCCGAATTTTGGACATCAAGAAGTATACAAAAATTTGGATAGTAAAATGTAAATCATGAAGGAAGAATTAGTTAAATACATCAGGAAAATCTACAAGACCCCTGAAGATTTTATTCCTTTGCATGAACCTCGATTTGTAGGAAATGAAAAGAAATATTTAGCTGATGCTATAGACTCTACTTTCGTTTCATCAGTGGGTATGTATGTTGACCGATTTGAAGAAATGATGTGCGAAATCACTGGAGCTAAATATACAATAGCTATTGTAAATGGAACAAATGCACTGCATCTTTCTTTGGTTTTAGCTGGTGTAGAGAAAGGAGACGAAGTCTTGACTCAATCACTTACTTTTATTGCCACGGCAAATGCCATTTCATATTGTAATGCAACTCCTCATTTTGTTGATGTGGATCGAGATACATTAGGCTTGTCACCTTCATTACTAAGAGAGTATTTAAGCGAAATTGCTGAGATACGAGATGGATCATGCTATAATAATCAAACCGGGAAAAGAATAGCAGCCTGTGTGCCAATGCACACCTTTGGCTTGCCTGTGAGGATAGATGAGCTGAAAGAACTTTGCGATGAATACCACATTTCTTTAATTGAAGATGCCGCAGAGTCTATTGGAGCTAGTTATAAAGGACAGCAAACTGGTACGTTTAGTCTGTTTGGTGTGTTTAGTTTTAATGGAAATAAGACAGTTACTGCTGGAGGAGGTGGGGCTATTGTAACTGATGATGAGAAACTTGCTAAAAAGGCAAAACATTTAAGCACTCAAGCCAAAGTGGAGCATGCCTGGGAATACCAGCATGATCATATTGGGTATAATTACAGAATGCCCAATCTTAACGCCGCCTTGGCTTGTGCACAGTTGGAAAACCTAAATCAGTTTATTAAGAATAAACAAGAGCTTTCAGATATGTATCAAAGTTTCTTTGAAGATTATACCAATATTAAGCTGAAAAGAGTAATTGGGAGTGGAACTTCAAATTATTGGCTAAATGCCATAGAGCTAGAGGACAGAGAAAGTCGGGATGAATTCTTAGAATATACCAATACTAAGGGTGTAATGACACGACCGATATGGTCTTTAATGAATAAACTTGAAATGTTTAAAGATTGTCCGAAGAGTGATTTGTCAAATGCTTTGTATTTAGAGGATAGAATTGTTAACTTACCTAGCAGTGTAAGAATATGAAAGATATAGTAATTGTTGGTTCAGGAGGGTTTGCTAAAGAAGTTAAATTTTTACTGAAGGAGATAAATAGATTTTCAGAAAAATGGAATTTCATCGGATATATCGATAAGTCTTCAAGAGATAATGAAGAGGTGATCGGTGATGATAATTATGTACTTAACTCAGAGAAAGAGCTTCACCTTGCTTTTGGTATAGGCGACCCTATATTGATTGCCAAGCTTTCAAAAGTCTTTGCTCAATCTGAAAAAGTAAAGTTCCCCAATCTTATACATCCCAATGTAATTGGTGATTGGCAAAATATAGAAATGGGTATGGGGAATATTATTTGTGCTTCCAATACTTTAACAACAGATATTACTATAGGCAATTTCAATATTTTAAATCTAGCTTGCACAGTCGGCCATGATGCACGAATTGGTTCTTGGAATGTAATTAATCCCACAGTGAATATCTCTGGGGGAGTAGAAATTGGAAATGGGTGTTTAATAGGCACGGGTGCTCAGATTTTACAGAATCTAGAAATTTCCGACAAGGTATTGCTTGGTGCTGGGTCGGTACTTACTAAATCAACCTATGGTAGCGGGACATATTTTGGAATTCCAGCTAAAAAGATTAAATAAGAAATTGATGGCAGTGCATAAAACAATTATAATAGCCGAAGCTGGAGTGAATCATAATGGTGATTTAGCTTTGGCTAAAAAGTTGATTGATGTTGCGGCGGAAGCTGAAGTAGACTATGTAAAATTTCAAACTTTCGTTGCTGAGAAAAATATTGCTAGCCATGCAGAGAAGGCAAGCTATCAAGTGAAAAACACACAAAAACCAGAAGAATCACAATTAGATATGGTCAGTAAATTGGAGCTTTCTGAAGAAGATCATATCGAGTTACAAAAATATTGTTTAGATAGGAACGTGAAATTCTCAAGTACCGCTTTTGATTTTGAAAGTATTGACTTATTAGAGCGTTTGGGAATGGACTTTTTTAAGATTCCATCAGGTGAGATAACAAATTTACCATACCTGCAGGCTGCTGCTGGGTTGAATAAGCCTATTATAATGAGTACAGGAATGGCAAACATACATGAAATAGAGGATGCATTGTCAATCCTTAGGGCTGAAGGATTGCACCAAGATGATATAACAGTTTTGCATTGTAATACGGAGTATCCAACTCCCATGGAGGATGTGAATTTAAATGCTATGAATACTATTGCAAAAGAACTAAATGTCTCCATAGGTTATTCAGATCATACATTAGGAATTGAAGTTCCCATTGCTGCAGTAGCTTTAGGAGCAAAAGTCATTGAAAAACATTTTACACTTGATAGGAAACTCCCAGGCCCTGATCATAGAGCATCTCTTGAACCACATGAGTTAGTGGCGATGGTAGCTGGCATAAGGAATATTGAGAAGGCTTTAGGCACTGGTGTTAAAGAGCCAAGTGAGAGCGAGAAAAAGAATATTGGAATTGCAAGAAAGAGTATCGTTGCATCTTGTGATATTCGAAAAGGTGATTTGTTTACAGAAAAAAATCTAACTACAAAACGACCAGGAACAGGCAGTTCACCAATGAAATGGTATGAGATAATAGGCAAGAAAGCTATTAAGGACTATAAAGCAGATGAGCTGATATGAAAGTAGGTATATTGACAAGTTCTAGAGCTGATTTCGGCATCTATGTTCCTTTGCTCATAGAATTACAAAAGGATGGATTCTTTGAAATACAAATCATTGCATTTGGAACTCACTTGTCTGAAAATCACGGTTACACTCTGCATGAAATAGAAGAAGCTGGATTTGATCAAATTCATAAGATTAAATCTATGCCAAGTGGAGATTCCTCTGCTGCTATTGCTGCAAGTATGGGTGAAACTTTAGGCTTATTCTCTAAATTTTGGAATGAGCATAGCTTTGATCTAGTATTTGCTCTAGGAGATCGTTTTGAAATGTTTGCAGCAGTTAGCGCTGCAAGTCCATTTGGAATTCAAATAGCTCACTTACATGCTGGAGAAACGACTTTGGGAGCAATTGATAATGGCTACAGACACGCTATTTCCTTATTTTCAAAATATCTATTTGTATCAACTGAAGCCTATAAAGAAAGAGCTAAGGAAATCGTTGGTAATGAAGTCGCTATTTATAATGTGGGTGCCTTAAGTATTGATAATTTAAATGAAATTGATTTTCTTACGACCAATAAGTTTTTGACTAAATTTAAAATCGATTTATCTTTACCAACCGTTTTATCTACTTTTCATCCAGAAACAATAGATTTTCAACGAAACAAGGATTATGTGCGTGAACTAATTCTTGCATTTGAAAAAATCATGGATGAGTATCAGATTTTAATTACCTTGCCCAATGCAGATACTATGGGCGCTGTGATTAGAGAAGAGCTATTAAAATTTGGTGAAAAGCACCAGCAAGTCAAAATTGTGGAATCACTCGGTATGCATGGTTATCTTTCTGCCATGAAACATAGTGCTTTTCTTCTTGGTAATTCTTCGAGTGGATTTGTTGAGGCTAGCTTTTTCCCAAAGTTTGTGATTAATCTTGGCAAAAGACAAGAAGGAAGAATTGAAAGTAGTAATATCTTTACGGTTCCCTTTAAAGTTGAGGAGATACTAAATGCAGTTGCTCATTTTAAATCTTTGAAAAAGTTGGACGGAACTAAAGTTTATGGGAAGGGAAATACCGCTCATAAAATTGTTAAAATATTAAAGAATATGTATGACTAATGATGCTATCATAAGCTTCGAATCTTCAATTAAAAAAGCACTTGGAATAATTGATAAGCTATCTGGCAATACGCTGTTCATTGTCAATGAGAATAATCAAGCGATTGGGTCAATTACGGATGGAGATATTAGGAGAGGGCTATTGAATGGTTTTGAGTTGAAAGACTCAGTAACTAAAGTCATGTCTAAAAATTTCAAATTCTTGGCTGAATCTGATTATAGCTTGAAAAAAATTAAGGAATTGAAAGTTTTGAATATCAACTTTGTTCCAGTTTTATCTGCAAATGGTATAATTGTTAGGCTAATTGATTTAAATAAAATTAAGTCAATTCTTCCCTTGGAAGCGGTTATTATGGCGGGAGGGCGAGGCTCACGTTTATCTCCTTTGACGGATAATACACCGAAACCATTATTGAAGATAGGTGGCAAAACTATTATTGAATATAATATAGACCGATTAATTAGTTACGGTATTCGAAAAATATATATTTCTGTTAATTATTTAAAAGATCAATTAATAGAATACATAGGAGACGGATCTTCAAAGGGGATACAGATTGAGTATATAGAGGAAGAAGACATGTCAGGAACGCTAGGCTCAGCTACCTACGTGGATCAATATGGCACATCAGATATCTTGCTTATGAATTCTGATTTACTCACTAATATTGATTTTGAAGACTTATTCGAATGTTATATAAAAAACGATGCAGAAATGGTTGTAGCATCTGTGCCATATGAAGTAAGTATCCCTTATGGCATTCTTGAAACGAATGATGAAAATGTTATTCAATCTCTTCACGAGAAACCTACATATACTTATTATTCAAATGCAGGAATCTATATTATTAAAACATCTTGCTTGAAAGAAATACCTCAACGAAGTTTTTATAATGCTACAGACTTAATAGAAAAATTGATAGAGGAAAATAGACGAGTTGTCAATTTTGCAATCGTGGATTATTGGTTAGATATAGGAAAGCCAAAAGATTTTCAAAAGGCACAACAAGATGTTAATCATATACAATTTTAAATGAAAAATATTCTAATAACTATTTGTGCTAGAGGAGGTTCAAAAGGAATTCCTGGTAAAAATATCAAAGATTTAAATGGTATTCCTTTACTGAATTACTCCATTAAGCATGCATTTGAATTTAAAGATTATATTAGTTCGAATGAATTTCAGGTATCCCTAGCATTATCCACAGACTCTGAGGAGATCAAACAAGTTGCAGCAGAGGCGGGATTAGATTCTGGTTATCTGAGACCTGAAAAGCTAGCTAGCGATTCAGCAGGTAAATTAGATGCAATTAAGGATGTATTATTATATACTGAACAAATTAAAAATATTACTTTCGATTATCTTGTGGATTTAGATGTTTCTGCTCCTATGCGTACCCTAGAAGATTTATTAGAGGCATTTGAGCATTTCAGGAATAATATCGAAACCTTGAGTTTGTTTTCAGTAAGCAAAGCTCATAAAAATCCATATTTTAACTTGGTTGAAGAGGGGCAAGATGGTTATTTCTATCTGTCAAAATCAGGATCGCAATTTCTTTCAAGGCAATCGGCACCCAAAGTTTATGAAATGAATGCATCTTTTTATTTCTACAGAAGACAATTCTTCGATAAAACAAAGCTCTATTTATTTGATAAGTCTTTGATTTATGAAATGAAGCATCAATCATTTGATTTAGATGAGCCAATAGATTTTGAATTCTTGAGTTATTTACTTGACCAGCGAAAGCTTCCTTTTACAATTTGATATGAAAGTTCTAATTATAGGTTTAGGTAGTATTGCCAAAAAACACATTGATGCACTGGAAGAAATTAATCCAGAGCTTATGATCTATGCATATAGATCTATGCCAAATAGTAGTGTATACAAGGATGTTGTCAATCTTAATTCATTTCAAGAAGTGAAGAGCTATAAATTTGACTTTTGTATTATTTCTTCACCCACATTTAAGCATGAACATGACCTTAAGCTACTTGTGGATTTAAAAATCCCATTGTTCATTGAAAAGCCTCTTTCACATAATTTAGATATAAAATACTTGGTCAAGGCATTGAAGGATAGCGGTATCAAGACATATGTTGCCTGCAATTTGAGATTTTTGGAAAGTTTACAGTTTTTAAAGAAGTATTTAGCAGATATTGATAAGTTAAAAATTAATGAAGTAAATGTGTATTGTGGTTCTTATTTACCCGATTGGAGAGCTGATACTGACTTTAAATCAACCTACAGCGCTAATGCTGAGATGGGTGGAGGAGCTCATCTAGACTTGATTCATGAATTGGATTATATATATTGGTTCTTTGGGAAGCCATATAATGTTCATCGGGTTTTACGAAGTACTTCTTCATTGAATATATCCGCAGTTGATTACGCAAATTATACTTTGGAATATGATAACTTTGTAACTAAAGTAAGTTTAAACTATTTCAGACGAGATAGTAAAAGATCTTTTGAGATATTGTTAGCGGATAAGACGATTGAGCTTAACTTATTAAGAAATGAGGTGCACATAGATGGGGACTTGGTTTTTAGTTGCAACCAAGTAGCGTTAGATACCTATAAAGCTCAAATGGAATATTTCATTGAAAACATATCTTCTGAAACTTTTAATGACATTTCAGAAGCTTTTGATGTCCTTAGTATTTGTCTGGAAAAATAAACGTTTAAAATGTTAAAAGGGAAAATTATTATTGTAACGGGAGGAGAAGGTTTACTAGGTCGCGAAATGGTCAAAAACATTCGATCAAAGGGCGGTATTGCTATTAGTGCTGATATCACCAATGAAACAGATTTAGCAGCATGCAATGTGAAGCTTGATATTACAGATGAAAAAGACATTTCTGCTGTTTTCACGGCTATAGAAAAACATTTTGGGAAAATAGATGGCTTGGTAAACAATGCCTATCCCAGAACAAATGATTGGGGGTCAAGTCTTGAAAATACAAGTGCGGAATCATGGCAAAAAAATGTGGATTGGCAAATGAACTCGGTCTTTGTTTGTATTAAGCATATAGTACCTTACCTGAATAAAACAAAAGGCTCAGTAGTAAACATTGGATCAATCTATGGTGTTGTGGGTAATGATTTCACAATTTACGAAAATACAGGAATAGGTACTGCAGCTGCATATTCAGCGATTAAGGGAGGACTAATTAATTTTACACGTTATTTAGCATCCTATTATGGGCCAAAAGGTATGAGGTTTAATATGGTTTCTCCGGGAGGAATTTTTGATAATCAAAACAGCACTTTCGTAAGTCAATACGAGCATAAAGTTCCGATGAAGCGAATGGGTAATCCAGATGACATTGCCCCAGCTGTCTCTTTTCTTCTTTCAGAAGATTCGAAATACATTACAGGACATAACTTAATCGTTGATGGGGGATGGACTGCCATATAAGTGCCAAATTTTCAGACTGGAAACATACTTGTGATAAGAATTTGTTATTTAAACTATCTTTATCACTTCAAATTGTTTGAATTAAATATCAATGAATAAACCCCAAGATATAGACGTAATGATATATGCCTTAACAGGCTTGAGTTCTTTGCAAATTGGTCTAACAGGTGAAGTGGTTAAACGAATTGTTAATGAAGGCAAAGACTATCGAATCGTAAAATGTGATAGTGCTTTATATAATTGTCATTTCAACCAATTTCATAATGTTATTGCTTGTGCAAGTTGCCAATCTCGGATGTCATTCATACATGAAAAATCAGGAGTCCAGGTAGGGAATATTTTGAAAATGGTTCGCACGAAACCAGATATTAAGTTTCCTTTTTTTGAAAATTATAAAGAAGTACTAGACTTCGAATACCGCGATATAAATATTGGCAGGGGAGTAGCATCAAGTTTAATTTCGCATTATCGCAACTACAATTTGAGCTCTCATAATAGGAAAGAATATATTGAGTTTGAGCTTAGGAAATCGGCTATTGTTGTAGATAATTTTTTAAGTTTTTTGAAGAAGTTTTCTCCAAAAGAATTTATAATTTTCAATGGAAGGTTTTCGGAGATTCATCCGCTTATTGAAATTTGTAAACAAAAAAATATTTCATTTTCTACAATCGAATCAGGGGCTAAGAATAAGTTTGAGTATTATCCCAATAACCTACCTCATAGTATAGATAATCGGAATGAAAAAATGCATTTGTTATGGAAGAAAGCAGATCCAAATAATCGAGAAGCTATAGGCCATGATTGGTTTAAAAAGAAACGTCAAGGTGATGAAACTTATGAACGTTCATTCAAGTCTGATGGAGCAAAAAATGATTTAATACCAGATCTAATCGAAAAAGGTAAGGAGAATGTACTGATTTTGAATTCCTCAGAAGATGAACTTAAAGTGATTAAAGAATGGCAGCATGGTTTCTATGAAAATCAGAATGATGTTATTGTTGAACTAATGAAGAAGTACAAGGGGAATAACAACTATAATTTTATTCTTAGAATACATCCAAACCTTAAAGCCGTAAAGAATCAGCAGACACAAGAATTGGCTACATTTAATTTCCCTAATCTTAAAATTATAAAAGCAGATGTTTCTCTAGACACTTATTCCCTTATAGACCAAGTGGACAAGGTGCTAGTTTTTGGTTCTCTGACGGGTATCGAAAGCACCTATTGGGGTAAGCCTACTGTTCTCTTTGGCAAGTCTTTTTATTACCATTTAGATGTTGTACATAAGCCTACAAACTATGCTGAATTATTTGAATTAATCGATCAAAAAGAATTGAAGCCATTCCCGCAAGAGAATTGTTTGATTTATGGTCATTATTTCGCCACATATGGGCATGATTTAAAATGGTTTGTGCCTAGGGGGAAATCCGAATCTCTTTTTATGGGGGAGAAGATACCTGTTTTCAATGTCAATGCTGGTATTAACTTGTTTAAATATATTGGTAGTTTCCCTCTATGGAATAAAGCAATTAAAGCTGCATATAAGCGAAAATTTAATATGAGCGATATCCTTCGATATCGAATGTATAACTAGCTTAAATAGGGTAGCCGTGCTCTTCAAGCTTTAATCCATATTTATGAATAAGTTTGCGATTATCTTCTTTGTATCGCTCTTGAATTATCTTCATATTTTTCTTATTCAGAAAACTTTTCTTCTTACATATTTTAGCTAACAAATAAGGGTCTAAAAATCTTTGCAGGAGGTAACGAAAATAAAATGTGCGCACAAAGTGCGGTAGCAAGAAGTTAGATGGTCTATGGTGACTTCTTATAAAATGGTTAACAAAGCGGAGCAACTTAACACTACAATTCGTAATGGAAATATTAGCGGTTTTAGGATTGAGTTTCTCTTTATTTGGCTCGTACTTACTACTAGTAAAATCTTCAATTTTCTTTATCGTTTCTTGTTCGTTCTTATATAATTCTTCGTTCAGTAAAACAAGTACATTTTCTTCGCCAAATAAGTTTTTATAAAATTTAATAATTCTATAAAAATTTAAGTGTTTTAAATTAAAGGAAAATCGCCATTCCTTGATAAAGAAATCGAAACTAGCTACGCCGCCTTCTTGAATATATTGTCGATAAATAGAATCAAGCAAAGTGGCTTGATTCCGTATGGTGATTATAATTTTGTTAGCACCAATTCGCTTTAGATTTTCGGCTAAAGAAACCTTGCCCAGACCAGTCATATAGAAAAGGGGGCCAAGTAAATTTTCATTCGAGTATAATATATTCGACTGATTGGTAGACTTAATTCTTTCTTTAAAAGCGTAAATATCAAGATCTATACTTGAGTCCTTCTAGAAGATCCTCGCCATTCATGTACCCATGAAAGTCTATTCCTTTTAGGTTTGGGAATATCTTTTTTTGTAAAAAGGTTGTTCCTGTTTTATGATAACCAATATGAACAATCATATTCTTAATAGAATTCGTTTGTAAACTGTTTAGGCTTGTAATACATCATCCTTTTTAAATAAATGATATATGTTTGCAAAAAGAATAAGAATAGTAAATAAACCAAAACCCAATGCTATCCATCTACCTTTGAAAAAACTTTCAGGCTTGCATTCAAAAACAACTTTATGCAAACCACTGGGTACTTTTAAGGAGCGTAGTAAATAATTTGAACGAATAATATCAACTTCATTACCGTCAATATAGGCCTTCCACATTTCATTATCCGTAAACATTTCAGAAAATACTGCCAGATTGTTACCACTTGAAAAAACTTCGTACTCTATTCTATCCGGGTGGTAACTGGTATATTTGATGTAATCGCTTGAGGAGGTGTTAAAATCTAAATCTGCTAGAATTTCCTTAAACTCTCCTTCATGTATGACTGCAGTGTTCTTGAGATTCAAATCACTCATCGCTTCTATTTCTTCATCTGGATTTTGAACATATTTAAGCTCATTAACAAACCAGCCAATACCATTTGCCTGATTGTTTACGGCCAGTTTTCCGTCTTTTTGAATGATATATTTTGTGTTTAGCATATTTAATACACCCATGTCAAATCTAGCAATATGCTTCTCTATAACATCTTGATACCTTCTTTGTTTTAAAGGACTGTATCCACCTATAGTGTTGTGGTAATATGAAGTTTTTCCAGAATTGAAGGTATTAATGGAAAGATCCAAAACCCTGTAATCTTCACGATTTTTTTCTAGGGCAAGAATCTCTTTATCGATATTTCTCGAATTATAGAGAGCAGATATTTGCCCCGAGTTTTTATAAAGGTCCCAACTGTAGTATCTTTTGTTAACAGTAAGTAAATCAAATAATGTTAATACTATTATACCAATTACAAGTGCGGAATATTTGATTTTACCGTTTACATACAATACAATGAGAGTTATAACCATAGCTATTAATGCAATAGCTCTTTTTCCATCACTCCGTAAAAAATCTTTTCTAGCTTGAACGAAATCACTTACATCTGCTCCTTGAGCCGCTAAGTTTTGATCAATTTTAGAACTGAAATCATAAAAGTAAGGCATGATGAAAGTTGCAAATAGCAAGAAGACTAAGAATCCGCCCATAGCATAAAACAATTTCTTGCCTAATTCATTTTTAAACTCTTTATCATCAAGTTTATAGAGAAAGGCCATAGAAACAACAGGAATCACAAAAACCGTTACACTAAGAATGGATTGAGGCGCTCTGAACTTATTGTACATAGGCACAAAGTCAAAGAACAAACGTTGAAACCATTCTAAATTACTACCAAACGATAGCAAGACAGAAAGTAAAATGGCAAAAGATAATCCGATAGTCCATTTTGTACGATAGAATATCAAAGTCATTACTAAAAAGAAAATTGATATTACTCCAAGATAAGTGGGCGCTACAGAAAAGAAGTCCTTCCAGTATAATGGTGCTGCTTCAATTTTGTATTTTTTATACAATGGAGAGTCTTTTGAAATTTTCTCTGCATATGATCCACCTGTAAAGCCAGGGATGATAGCTGTCATCATATCTGGAAAGCTATTACTCCATTGCATCGCATATTCCCAATCCAATCCACTGGACTTTTTCTCTGTGTTTGTCTCGGTAGCTGGTGAGCTTAAAATTTTATCACCCCGCATGGAAATCTCAAGATGAGAATTCATATTCCACAACCTATCAGCATTACTTCCTAAACCAATAACTACGCTAATTAGTCCTACAATAATTAATTTTCCAAGATATTGATACTCTTTTCCCTTGATAAGGTAGATTAATTGAATAAGAAAAAATGGAGTCATCATCAAGAATAAATAATAACTCATTTGTGGATGTCGGGTATACACACTGAAGCCAATTCCTAAAATCAGAAGTAATGCTCCTTTCAACAAGCTTTTCTCTTCAAATAAAGCATAGAATCCCCATAGGATCAAAGGGATGAAAACAAGGGTATATATTTTTGATTCATGACCTTCCTTGTATAATATTATATTGGTTAAACTAAAGGTAATACTGACTGCCATTAAGAAACTAAGTAGCCACGAAAAGCCCATGCCTCTTGCAAGAAAATAGCTTAACAAAAGACTAATCATGAAAATCATAGCTCCTTTTGACTTTAAAATACTTTGAAGCGTAGAGGCTATGGTATGGTAAATATTAAGTTTAGAAACACCGGAGTATAATGAGGATGTACCGGCAAAAATACCGGGATTCCAGATTACAAATTTATCGATATCTTGAGTTTCAGCATAGACACGTCTGGCTTGATTGTTGGAAATCGATTGACCACGATCTGAACCCATAATTCTCTCCCCTTGAAATTCAGGTAGAAAATAGACCAATCCTAAAAGAATAAGAGCAAGGATAGGAATAAAAGTTTGTAATTTACTTGTTAGGTTTTTTTTGTCGCTTTTATTAGATTTACTATCCATAAATGTTGTTATTTTACAGGCTAATCAGTAGAGCGCAAATATAAATATAATAATGAAAGATAAGGTTTCGAGGAGAGAATATTATTTCTTGCAACAGGATTATACTACGGCTAGATTTATAGTGCCATATATTGAGAAGTATAAGAAGGTAGACTCTTCGATTAGAGTGTTGGAAATCGCTTGCGGAGAGGCAGGGAATTTGAAGTTTTTTGTTGATTTAGGTTGCGAAGTAGTTGGGGTTGATTACAATGATGATAAAATAGAAAAAGGGAAGATTTATCTTAAGAAGCATACTAAAGATGTTTTGAAACTAAAATTGATTTCTAGTAATATTTATGATGTCAATCCAGCAAATATTGGTTTGTTTGATGTAATTATACTCAGAGATGCTATTGAACATATTCCCAATCAAGCAAATTTTATCAAATTCTTACATCAGTTTATTAAAAAAGACGGAGTAGTATTTTTTGGTTTTCCTCCTTGGTATATGCCTTTTGGTGGACATCAGCAAGGATGCAAATCTATTTTGAAAAAGGTACCTTACTTCCATTTATTGCCGAAACCATTATATAAAGCTGTGTTACAATTATTCGGTGAATCGCCGCATTACATAGAAAATCTTCTAGAGGTTAAATCAACAGGAATTTCTATCGAAAGATTTAAGAGAATTGTAAAAAACACCAATTGGGATATCTTAGATGAAACACTTTATCTTGTTAATCCGAATTATGAGGTGAAGTTTAAGCTCAAACCCAGAAAGCA
>TARA_Y100000385_G_scaffold290278_1_pt1 | contig 15806 bp, 18 predicted proteins | sample TARA_Y100000385 | Tara Oceans TARA_Y100000385 (sample SAMEA2620980) | marine metagenome | biome: marine biome (ENVO:00000447); feature: surface water layer (ENVO:00002042); material: "saline water (ENVO:00002010), including plankton (ENVO:xxxxxxxx)" | depth 5 m
GAAGAAGAGTCTGAAGAAGATGATGAAGGAGAAGAAGTAGAAGAAGCTCCTGAGGCAGAAGCGGAAGCACCAGCTGAAGCACCTGTTACAGTAGAAGAAATGTTATCTGAAGGTTACAAAAAAGTAAAAGAGGCCGCATGTGCTTACGAAAAAGACGAATACCAAGACCATACTCTAGAAATGTATATGAAAGAGAATGCTGCACTAGTAGCTACTCTTGCTGCAACTGCAATGGAAGAAGGCTTTGGTGAAGTTAAAGACACGGAATTAACTCAAGAAATGTACGAGGCAATGTGTAATGAGATGAAAGAGGCTTATGCTAAGAAGATTGATGAGTTAAAAGAAATGTACGGCGCTGGAAAAGAATAATAAGACTATGAAATTCATAAAATCAATTAACGAATTAAACGAGGCACGCCAAGCCCCTGCTAAAAAACTATTTAAGATGGTAGTTAAAGGTAGTACTTCTGAAATTGAAGGTCAAAAGATTTCTAAGGAAATGGCTCAAATTGCATTAGACTGGTTTGATAGATCTACTTATGCTAGAAAATATGAGAAGCAGGTTAAATCTGCTGGTATGGGTGCAATAGGACCAATGATCTTTGGAGATTACTGGGGTATTAAGAAAACCATTCCTTCTAAACTTAAAGCAGAATTTAAAGAACTACAACAAGTTTACAAAAGAGAGGTAGCTGAAGGAGTCTTAACAGAATCTGATGCAACTCCAACTATGTTATTAGCACAAGAGATTGAAGGTGCTGAATTTCACCATGGATTTGGTGACGGTATTACAGTTGATGCTAGATCAACTAAGAAAACATGGGACGATGGTGTACCTGTACTTAAGTATATCGCCAGAGCTCCTAAGAAGAGTGTAGACATGCCTAAAGGTAAGTTTGAAGTAGTTATCGACGATAAGTACGGATGGATCTACTGGCAAGATAAAGGTACCTGGTATGGAATGGAACATGATGGAGAAACACCTCCGTTTGAGTATTAAAAAAAGAACCACTATTATGAAATGCGAATGTCAAGTATGTAAGTGTGGAACGTCATGTAATTGCTCTTGTTGCAATTGCTAAGCAGGCACACATTTTAATAAACTTTTTAAAGAGTCTATGTATAACAATAGTAACATAGACTCTTTTTTATATGCCTAGAATTCCGGTAGACTTAATTTATATGCAGATGGCTTATCAAATAGCCAAACTATCTTATGCTAAACGTAGGCGCGTAGGTTGTATTATTGTAAAAGATACACAAGTTATATCAACCGGATATAATGGTACGCCACACAAGTTCGAAAATGACTGTGAAGAGATACAGGTTAGAGAGATAGAGAACGCAAATCATAAGAAAGTATTAGAAGAAAAGGGTTATGACTGCGAAGATGGATGTTGCTCTAAAGAGGTAACTAAAAGAGAGGTCTTACATGCAGAATCAAATGCATTAGCAAAAGTAAGCAAATCAACACTAAGTTCAGAAGGAGCAGATATGTATGTAACTACATGTCCATGTTTTGATTGCGCAAAATTAATTATTCAAGCAGGTATTGCAAGAGTATTCTATTCAGAAGACTATAGAGATATGGGAGGAGTAGAACTACTAGAACGTGCAGGCATCGAAGTAAAAGAGGTTATATGTTGGAACGCGGAGTAGACGCTATTATTAATGAGGCACTTGTCACTGGTACATTTGGAAAAGATTTCAAATTCAGAGAGGGACAGAGAGAAGTTATTGAAGCTATCTGCAATCACTATCTTGAAGATCCAGAAGGAACTATTATTTTAGATGCCCCAACTGGAAGTGGTAAATCCCTAATTGCTATGTGGTCCGCGCACGTCTTAAAAGAACTGGGTAAAAGAGGTTATTTAGTAACCTCTGATCTAATGCTACAAGATCAGTATGAAGAAGACTTTAAAAGGCTAAAACTTAATTGGCCAAGTATAAGAGGAGTAGACAACTATAATTGTAACGTAAACGATCTACCATTCTCTCTTGCTGATTGTAAGATGAAAGGTATTGGGTATGAAGCTGCCGAGAAATTACCTTGCTGGGGAACTTGTGGCTATCTTCAGGGCAGAAAGCGCGCGAAGGAGCTACCTGTAGCTCTCTTCAACTATTCATACTATCTAATACAAAGGAATTATGTAGAGGATAAGATGCAAGAACAAGACAGAGAGATACCATTCCCTATAAGAGACTTTGTATTCTTTGATGAAGCACATAAGGTAGACAGTATAGTACAATCACACTTTAGTCCTAGAATAGACAGAACAACCAGTAAGATATTTAAAGAGGTAAACAAGTTTATACAGAAACAAGCCATTAGTGCTGCCTGGGTATCTGAGAACAGAATAGAAGATATAGTCGACCGCTTAATGCGGGAAGACGATCACCAAGAGTTGATGAGGCACATCAGCGAGTTCAGAGGTATTGCCGTGGTTTACCGCAAGGTCAGATCAGCAGCCCTAAAACAAAGTAAGTCAAGATTCAAAGGGGGAGATGTCCCTAAGGATTGGCAGACTTTTTTTGGACGACTCGATAGACTAAAAGATATATGGTGTAAGTTTGATGACTATCATGATATAATAAAAGAACTTGGTATGGATGCGATTGTTATTGATCGTAAAGAAACTGAAACTAAATTCTTATGTTTGGAAGAGGCAATGATGATTGATAAATTCTTACAAAAGAAAAGTGGCTTTAAAGTCTTTATGTCAGCAACATTAGGTGATATTAGATCTTATGCAAAACATACTAAAATGGGTAATGCTAAAGTTATTAGAATGAGTAATAATTTTGATTACAAAAAATCCCCCGTGGTTTTCATTAATAGGCACAAATTGTCTTTTAGGGAACGCGAACAAAATCTCCCTCATGTAGTCAAAACTCTTGACAAGATCTTAGAGAAACACAAAGGACAAAGTGGAATTATTCACGCCGGTTCCTATCAATTCACAAACTACATCAATCAACATTCTAAACATAGTTTTGATTTCATCACCTATGATTTAGCAAAAGAGAGACAGGGGGCAATTAGAAACTTTAATGAACAAGATGGTAAAATACTTATGGGACCATCGCTATTAGAAGGGTTAGACTTAAAAGATGACAAATCTAGATTTCAAATCTTTTTTAAAGTACCATATCCTTCTTTAGGAGATCCGCTTGTAAAAGCTAAGATGTCTGCATTTCCAGATTGGTATGATTGGAAAACAGGGATAGCAATACAACAAGGAGCTGGACGATCTGTTAGATCAAAAGACGATTGGGCAATAACATATATTCTGGATGCGTGCTTTAGAAGCTTGATAAATAAAAAGGGACTATTTCCACCATCATTTGAAGAAAGACTAAAAACAATATACTAAATGAGAGACTTAATAATTTGCGACAATTTTTACCAAAATGTAGATGAGGTAAGAGCTTGGGCGCTAAAACAAGATTTTAATGTGGATGGGAATTACCCAGGCCATAGAACAAAATCATTTTTAAATGACAATATAGCTGAATGGATTAGTAAGATCGTAGGAGCTGAAATGGAAACGGAAACATTAGGAGACGATACTTATTGTGGTGCGTATCAATATACTACTGCTAAAGATAGAACATGGATTCATGCCGATGGTTGGAATGAATGGGCTGGTGTAGTTTACTTAACTCCTGATGCGCCTGCATCTGGTGGTACTGGTATTTATAGACACAAGCCAACAGGAGCTTACAAGATGCCAAGATTAACAGATGGTAGTCGTAATGATACCTTAGCTGAACTAATTAATAATGACGGTCAAGATTATACCAAATGGGAATTAATTGACCAAGTTGGAAATAAGTACAATAGAGCTGTATTCTATAAAGGTGATTTATTTCATGCTTCAATGGATTACTTTGGTAGAGATCTACAAGACGGTAGATTATTTCAAACATTTTTCTTTAACACTAAATAAAAACAAATATGGGGTTTAACAAATTACACATTCCGGATCTAGATTACTTAAAAGAAAGCCTAAGAGAAAAGGGCAATGAAGAGTTTACAGAATTTTGGAAAGCTAGGTATTTTAAGGCAGATGCGATTATGGGTCCACCTGAATCAATGGACTTTATTAAACAATTTTTAAATCGTGAGTATAATTATAGAACAACTGGTCAAATTGAGTTCGATTTTGATCAGGTTAATGACAAAAAATAAAAATATGTCTGAACAAACAGAAAAACAAAAAGCAAAAACTTACGTTTGGGTTAAGACTGAACGTGCTGGAGATACTGTTACAGTAGAAGGAACTGAAGGTCAGTTTACTACTTTTACAGATGGTACAAAATGTGCAACCTCATTAATTGGTGAAATGTTAATGGAGGCTAGAGATGAAGCTAACGCAGCTACATTAGCTAAATCATTTACAAATAACGATTACCAAAATGTACTTGATAAAGCTTCAGAAGAAGGGTCTACTAAGTTCCAAGAGCCTAGTAAGAAATCGAGTGAATTAAATGTAATGTTAGAGATGCTAAAAAAGATTAGCGCTAAGAATACAATTACAATGCCCTTAGAACTTAATGTTCCATCTAAAGAAGTATATGATCTATTTAAAGATCAGATGGATATTACAAAAGCAGATCTAAACGAACAGATATTGCTACTGGTACAGAGCCAGATAAATAACTTACAAGAACAATTAAAACCTCAAGCAGAAGAATTCATTAAAAATTATTACAATGGCAAAACAAAAAGAAGAGTCAGTGCAACTGACGCCGGAGCAACAACAAGCAGTAGATCAAGCAGTAACTCAGCCCCAGACATCGAATACTAATATGAATAGACGTCAAAGACGTCACATGTTAAAACAACAAGGTGTTCTTAGGTACTTAAGTAATATGAATTTCTTAGGTGAGGTTAGATCTAACTTTCGTGCTCAAAATATAGAGAATGGTAGAAAATTACATCAGCAAAATTTAGATGCTATGGATAAAGTTAACCATGCTGCGTTAGAGTCTAAGTTAGAAGCAATGAAAACTACTTGGAACTCTATGGGCTATAATAAGAGTGAGATAAATAAATTAGAAGAAGCTTGGTCTTTATCTACTATTAAAGATAAAGAAAATCGTAAAGATGACAAGAAGACAATAAAGAAATTACAGAAAGAAGTGAGAGAATCATTTCAATCTAGAAAAAAGTAACAGACAATATGATTACTATTCAAATCGAACCCGCTGATAATGGGGTAGTCAAATTTTTAATTGACGATAACGTAAACGGTGGAGGTGAAGAATATACCTCTAGGATGGTTTATGATTTCGATGGCTACTTAGGTAGGCAACAACAGGTTAAATTCTTAAGTGATTTAATCTTAGATCTAGGGCTAAGTACGGGTAGTGATATTGACCGTGATAAATTGGAGATAAAACTGAATTGGGGCGATAAGTATAACGCTTCCGAATCTGAAATTAAACAAAGAGTAACGCTACTCCAAAAAGAAATAAAAAAGCTTACTCGTATGATAGAGAAATGAAACTACACGTAGAAGGTGTATGGTGCAAAACTAGAACTGAGTTTGAGAGATTAGCTAAGTCTGGTGATTATGATTTAACGGTCTCATATTTTGATATATTCAATAGACTAATTAAATCAGATCCTTATAGCAAGGAACCATCAGATATTATTGTATCTCTCTATATTAGAAAGTTAATACAAAGGCTACTTAGTGATACTCTAGAAAAAGAGAAAGAAGGTGCTAAAATTTTATACATGTTCAAGACTTTGGATACTGGATCTGTATCCGGCTTTAAAGATTTTGTAAACGACCTAATCGAAGAACCTTTTGATTTGGATCTTATTATCATTAATAGATGCGACTATCCTAAAAAAGGTGTGTTGAGTAAATTTGATAACGTAAGATTCATTGACCATGATTAAGCATAAGATATTTACCAAAGGTGAATTAATACAAGCTCTAATCTCTACTACACAAGCACCTAATGTACTGATTCCTGTAAGGGCTATGATACACGACGTTAAATTCGACGATGTCAACCCGCAGTATCAAATTAAGATTAGAAAGTTCTATGACCCAATTAGTTTTCTTAAGAGAAACTTATTCGGTGGAAGATTTCTTAAAAACTTTGATGGTAAAGATACTAGGATTAACTTAAAGAGACAAGAGTATAATACTGTTAAAGAACTAGAAGATAGAGTCTTTAATGGTGATAAATGGAAACAATACTTAATTGTTGTAGATTCAGTATTCTGTGTAAAGACCAGAGCTGAACAAACTAAACTATTTAATAAAATACAAGATTTTCAGGTAGAAACTAATATTAGGGATCTATTTAATCTAGTAAATCGAACTACTTATACTGGTAATTTTAACTTTCATACAAAAGGAGAGTTCGTTAAAGCACTTCAAAAGTTTTTGGGAGATAGATACCCTAAGGACGATGATTGGTCTGACTCTATATTATATAGACCTAATCACGATGAAATGGACCGCGGAGAGTGGGTCTAAACATATTACTGTAATATATTGCACAGATATATATAAAAAACAATAGGACTTTTAATGGCTGAAGCTAAATATACATTTGACAACGTACTACCTGGACCTCCAACGCAATTTATTTATACAGATATTGCAACTGGTGATAAGATTGTTAGAAACAGTCAGTTTCCAGATAGTGAGGTGCAAGGTAATGAACCTGCAACTGGTGGTGATGAAGCTATTACTTCTGGCCATACTACTTTTATAGATGGTGCGGAAGCTTCAGAATCTTTATATGGAACAAATGCGATAGGATCTAGAACTTTTAAAGCTAAAGACCCAGATAAAGATATTAATATGGGTGATAGTGTAAGATCCCTATATAATAAATGGTCTCTTCATAATTACAACAACAGAGCTAGTGGTGTTGCTGGAGAACAAGACGCATATCTAAACTATAATAAAACAGTCCTAGATGGTAATGACGATAATATTCTTAATCCTACTGCTAGAAGAATTGTAAACTATTCACAAGATCAGGGTGGTATTGGTTACTCATATAAATTTGGTGATTTTGTATCAACGGAACATTATGGTCAAATATCAAACGAATACTTAATTACTTTAAGACGTTTTGCATATCCATGTGGAGATGACATTATGAATACAATGGGTAAAGATTCTAAAGGTAACGATATAGATTTAGCACAACCTGATTTAGCTAGAGTTCTAACATGGATGTCACCTTCTTTAGGTAACGATATGAAAGAGGTATTAAAATTTGGAACTGGTTTTCCATGGAAAGATGTTGAGTCTCAGATTCAAGAAGTTGCAGGTAACTCACAAAGTAGAGGTAAACTTGGTGCAATGATGGATTCATCTTCATTAGGCCGTGCTGTTGAAGCAGGTCTTAGTGGTAAGTCTGCTGCAGAAGCTCAGACAATTAGAGATAAAGGTGCTGGTTTTGACCCGATGAAAGAAACTTATCCTAATAAAGTATTTGGACCTCTAAATGTTATTAAGAAAGTTTTAGCTAGAGAACAAGGTCTTAACTTTGATAGTGAATTTACATTGACGTTCCATTATGATATTAAAGGTTTCCTAGGTACTTCACCTAAGATTGCATTTATGGACCAACTGGCGAATATCTTAGCACTAACATATAACAATGCTCCTTTCTGGGGTGGTGCTACCAGATATACTGGAAGTGGCTCAGTAGGTAAACCATTTGGTGATTATGATAAATTAAAGAATGGAGACTATGCAGGTTTTATGGGTAGTTTAACTACTCAGTTAAAATCTTCAATGGGTGCTGCGTTTGATGATATAGGTAAAGCGGCAAGTGGTCTATTAAGTGGTAAAGGTATAAATGCATTAGGTGACTCTAAGATTATGGATAACATTGTCGGTGGTGGTCTAATGAAATTAATGAATGGTCCTCAAGGTGGTTCAGTAATTAATGCATTCTTAACTGGAGACCCAACAGGACAATGGCACATGACAGTAGGTAATCCTATGAACCCGATGATGGTTTGTGGTAACCTAGCCCTACAATCTTCTAATGTAGAATTTGAAGGTCCTTTAAGTTATGAAGGTTTCCCTAGTAAATTAAAATTAACATGTACCCTAAAACCAGCAAGACCTAGAGATAAAGGTGAAATTGAAAGTATGTTTAATGCTGGTAGAGGTAGAATGTATTTACAACCAGAAGTTGAAGGATCAGTTAGTCTTGATGACGTAGTAGATGTATCATCTTATGGAAATAAAGATAGAGGTAAATTTACCCCTGGCTTTACAGAAAAAATATCGAACTTCGGACACGGATAAAATATGGATCTTAAAACACTCATAAATAAAACAGTAAGTGGAGTTAAATATATTTTAGCTCAACCTACTATGATGTTTAGGAACAGAGAAGTCGTTCCTATCATTGCTACTCATATTGTAAAAGAAGATGAGATAGGTAGACCTGACCTTATTTCTTTGGAATACTATAATACTGATAGTAAAACAGATATTATTCTAAAATGGAATGGTATATCAGACCCGTTTTCTTTAAGCCCAGGAGAAGTGCTAGAGATACCTACTGATATGGTACCTTTCTACAAACTAGATAGACCAAGAAAGTTTGAAGATAATAAAATTAAAAACGAATTTGTACAGGGTAAAAAGTTAAGTCAGAAAGACAAGAACAGAATGGAAGCCCTAAAAAAGAAATATAATAAGGAAGTGTTACTACCACCTAATGTTATTGCTGTCGGTAAAAAGAATTTCAAGTTTACTGCAGATGGAAATGTTATATTAGGAGCGCAAGCCCAGAACGATGAAGTAACTGAGTCAATAATTTCAGATCTTTCAAATCAATTAATTCAAGATAGGATAGATCAATTAGGAGATCAAATTGATGATTTACAAGATGCGTTAGGATCTGGATCTGGATCTGGAGCTGGAGCCGGTGGTAGCGGTTTGACGGAAAGTCAATTAGATAAAAATTTAGCAAACCAAGCCGGTAGAGGCGGTGCTAGTGCTGGCAGTGGAGCTGGGGCTGGAACTGCAGACGAAACCGGTGGTTCCGCGGGCGACGGTACATCACCAGAATCTTCTGGAGGAGGTAACGATATTGCTAACGACGGTGCACCTTGCAACTAAACTTTAGAATATGGAGTTAGATAATCATTTATTAGCGGTTGTAGAACCGGCTATATTACCTACAGAAATCAAAATTGATAACCTCGGTGAAGACGGAGGTGGTAATAAACAGACTAAAGTAATAGGTACTTTAAAACCTTTTGTTTTAGTTAATTCTTACCAATTCGGCCCGGGTGATATTCAATCATTTAGATTAGATTGTAGTGGAGTTGCTCCTAAGTGTGAAGTAGTGGTAATGGATAATAAGAATGCTTTCCAAGTAGAGTCATATCCAAGAGATGGAGACTTCTTTACTATTTTACTTAATTCAAAACACCAAGAAACTTTTAAGTCTATTCACATGGACTTTGATATTATTGAGATAGAGACTTCACCGGAAATAGAAGGTGGAAATCCTACAATTACATTAGAGGGTATTGCAAAGATACCTAGACTATATGCTGAAGATTGTCAAACCTTAGATGCTGACAATTCATTAAATCATTTAGAGTTAATAGCAAGAGATTTAGAATTAGGCCTAGCTACAAATGTAGAAGCACCTGATGATAATCAAGCTAGACTACAGGCTTATATTACTTATGCAGATTTCATAAAAGAAATAGTAGATGATAGTTATATTTCTGACGACGCATTCACAAAATACTACATAGACCAATATTACTATTTAACCTATGTGAATATCAATAAAATATTTAATGCTCCTAATCCTAAATTAGATGAGGTAATGTCTGTATTAGCTTCTTTTGCAGCTTCAATGTCAGAAGGTGCAGAACAAGATGAGGGTGGTGATGAAAATAAAGGTGACCAGGTTGAGGTACCATTAATGCTAACTAACCATAAAGATACAAATGGGATGTCCTGTTATGTTGATAAGTATGAATTGATAAACAACTCATCTAAGGTTAGTCTTGCAGCTGGCTATGCTAGAAACATCCAGATTTATGATAATAACTCTGAGCCAGGAGATAGATTACAAGAGTTTAAAGTAGAAGCTCTAGTAACTGAAGACTTGCCAGATATTGAAGCACCTTTAAAAGGTAATGAAAAAGATAATCGTTATGAGACTCAAGTAAAACATAAATACATGGGTAGACAAAATGCTGGTGAAGATGGCTTAGGTAATACTCACGCTAATGCAGCTTTTTCTAAACTACATAACACACAGAATCAAATGGAGATTGAAAAAATGAAAGTTAGAATGACTCTATCTTCATTCAATCCGTCAATCTATAAATTTCAAAAGATTCCGGTAATAATGTATCACTATGATGGCGTTAGAGCTGAAGCTTCTAAACAGGGTGATTTTAAAAGAGAGGAAGCTGGTTTTGCAGATAAGCCATTTGATGCTGGAAAGGCAGAAGATGCAGCTGATGCACAACAAGTAATGGATAAATTCATAAGTGGACATTATATTATAGAGAATATTGACTACATCATTGAGGGTCCAGATGCTGGTATAAAACAGATAGTTACTTTAATTAGAAGAGAGTGGCCTACAAGAATTAAGAATTTAGAGGAATAAAAAAGAGAGATAGATAATACATGGCAGACTTTAAAAGACAACAAGATTTTAGAAAAGGATCGTTGCTTCGTAAGATAAACGAAGATCCAACGTATCTTAGTTTCTTTCTAGTATTTGACGTAGTCAGCAGAGAGGAGTCTCCTCTATTTGCTGGTCCTGCTATGGATTATTTGACTAAAGTTTTAAATCAAGAGTATGCTAAAAAATATGCTACAGCGCTTGAAAACTTCCAAAAGGTTTTATTAAAGATTAATAAAGAATTGCCTTGGTTTTGGCAAACAATCTCAGGGGTTGATGTTGCGATGACATATAATAAAATGCAAGATCCTTGGTGGGGTGCTGAAAAACCTAAACTAGAGATTGAGTGTTTAGAAGAGAATGTTGAATTGACTGCAATCGGTCTAATGGACTTATACAAGAGAGCTTGTTATGATTTTACTAGATGGGTAGAAGTTATTCCACCAAACCTAAGACATTTTCAAATGCAAGTGTGGGTTAGTGAAGTTAGATCTTTCCAACAAGATACTGGAGCTAAAGATTTAGGCTTCTTTGATAATCCAGAAAATTCTGGTAATAGTGGTAATGTTACAAAGATAAATCAAGAACTTAGCCTATCAGCTAAACCATTTATCCAACTTAATTTTTCACACTGTGAATTTGATATAGACAGTATTGCTCCTATGTTTGCAGACCTTGGTAAAAACCCTGAGTTAAAAAAGCCTAAGATCGCAATTGAATGGGGTAACGTTTCACAAATTAATCAGAAACTAGGAGCGAATCTAGTTACTGAAGTAAATGATTCTCCATTAGAACAAGCAGCTCAAGGTGACTATAACCCATTCGATCCAAATGCGGATAGAAGAACTATTAGCCCAGATGGTGATGGAAAGGGTGGTTTCGCATTACCTGGAGATCCTACTTTCAAATCTGTACTTAAAGATAATACTTTAGGTAAAATTGGAGATGCTGTTGATAATGCAGTTGATGGTATTACAGGTAGAGTTAATAGTGCTGTAAACTCTTTAACATTACAAAACAATTCAGATATAGGTAACGTACACGGTGGAACTACAGGACTAGCTTCAACCTTAATTGGTAGAGCTACAGATTCTGTTATGAGTAAATTATTATTAGGTAATGTACATGGAATTTCCGGAGGTTCATTACTAGATGCAGTGCAAGCAGGTTCAATAAATGCTATTGCAAATCAACTAGGCGGTTTGTTTGGTGGTGCTAATAACTCTGGAGGTAGCGGTAGTATAAATGAAAAAATTCATCCAATGGGAGTTGATTCATCACCAGATGGTTTCTTAAATTATAGAATACATGAGCCTGGTATAGACTCAACACCTGACGGTAACTTAAACGATAACGTACATGAATAACAGTGAATTATTTAGAGACAATTTACGAGATGCTCATTGGTTAGGAGAGGTAGTTGATATTGAAGACCCTCTTCTTCAAGGTAGGGCAAGAGTAAAAGTATACGGTAAATTTGATAAGCTTCCAAACGAGGCTATTCCATGGGCTACTCCACAAAACAGAGAAGCGCCAGGTATGCATATTGTACCTAGGGTAGGAGATATTGTTGCAGTAAGATTTGACAACGGGAATATCTACCATCCAGAATACTGGTTCCAAGTAGACCAGAACGAAGAATTAAAAGCAGATATTTTAGAAGCATCTGGAGAACCACACAATGTGATTAGTTTGGTTTACGATGCAGAACGTAATGTAAGAATATATCATTCTCCAGAAGATGGCCTAGTAATTACTAGAGGTGAGGGGGCAAAAGAAAGACCTATGATGCAAATCGACGAAGAAGGTTTTATTAAGATCTCAACAGATGCTAAAATCTTTATGGACTGTGGAGATATATTTATATCTAACGAAGGAGAACCTGGAGCAGATGAAACTGAACCAGCAGTAAGAGGTCAATCTCTACAAGATTGGCTACAAATGTGGTTAGATGATTACAATGCACATATCCATCCAACGGGTGTTGGACCATCAGGTCCACCAATGCCACCTACTCCAGTAACAGTAGCAAAATTATCAGGTACTCATATTAACTATCAACAAAGAAACAAGTAATCATGCCAGCGAATTGGGCCACATTTATTCCTGACTTAGCGAGTACGCTACAAAGCCAAGAGTTTACTAAACCAGGTGGTGCGGAGATTTCCTATAAAACCCCTGAGATTGGTGCGACTAAAGTTTTAGGTAAATCAGTAGATGGAGATGGTAAACCATTTGCACCTATAAGTATTTTAAGTGGTAAGAAAGGTCCTGTTGGTAATCCTGCAAATGCAGTCTTAGCAACTAATCCTGCAACAATGGTTAATGCAAATGATATTAATCCACTTTCTGGTAGATATGATTTTGGTAAACAAGTAGCTCAACATTATTTAGATGCAGTGTTAAATCAAGGAGCCGGCGCACAAACACATGTTGCAGAATTCCATATTAACAATGGTGCTGCTGAGACACTTTTAAAAGAGGGGTATGGTATTGCATTCGAGAGACTTTTAAGAGAGGGTGATATACCTCTACAAGACCAATATGATGAGGATGGTAATCTAATTGAAATGGGCAAAGAGTCTCATCCTGCCTATGCTGATTTCTGTCCTGAAGTTGAAGAACCAGATGCAGAAACTATAGCTGCATTAGAAGTAGAGAATAATAAAGCATTTAACGCATTTGCCACTGGTGAGAATGTACAAAACTATAACTTATATAAATTTAAGTTCTATCAATTCCCATGTTTAAGTGGAGCTGAAAACCAAAAAGAACTAGAAGTAATATTTGCTAATAGACTTTTAATGGGTTATCAATTTATGACATCTGGAAATGCAAGATGGGACTATTTTGTATGGGCATGTCATTTAGGTAAAGAGAACTACACTAACTCTAGTTATGAAAATATTAGTAGTAATTGTAGAAATGATATTGAAGATGCAGGTTATGACTATAAGTTACTGGCTGACAATGTATCTAAAATGGTTAAGCGTGGAATCTTAGCTGCACATCCAAGGCAACAGGACAATAATGGTAATTTCTTTCTTGGAACAGGTACTAACTCTGAGTTAAAACAAAGAATTAAACGTACTGCTACAAAAGATCTTGAGTTTCCAAAAATAATAAACGATGAAGAGGTAGATGTAACTCCGGCGGTTTGTCCTATTAATAGATATAAGATTCAAGTAGCTAGAGATTTTGAAGGAGATACATCTTTAAAACCTAAGATCTTAACCATGAATGTGGTAGCAACATTTACATATTATCCTGGTGCTATAGATAATATAGGTTTAAATAATACAACACCTTATGTTGTTAATAATGTCAAAGCTCAATTTGGAAAAGATCGTATTAAATATCCTAAATCTAATAACTGGGTAAAGAACAAGTATAGAGATGCTGAGTGGAAAAACAAATGGAGAAAGTGTCCACCTCAAGGTAAGTTAGATGCATCCGCTAGAGCAAGTGACGATCTTAAATTTATGGGTAAGTCAAAACCTGGTTATGCATTCTTAGCCCTAGGTTGGAATGGAGATAATTGGAGCGGTGGCGAAGCAGGTACTCAATATAAATTTGAATACCATAAAGTCCTTTGTGCAATTAGAGCTGCAGAAAATTGTGAAGAGCCAATGGCTGATGTTGGACATCCATGGGATCCAAGCGGTTCAACGCCTGGAGGTAAGACTTATAGTGGAGATCCTTATATGATGATGGCGAGAGTCACAATAGCATACTGGTATGCATGTATTGTTAAACCATTTAAGCCAACTCCTTCTGCACCGCCAGCCTTAATTCCAGCACCACTAACAGGAATTTATATTCCAATTTATTATGGAAGTGCAAATCGTTTAGCAAATAATTTAAGAAGAGCCTGGAATACAGGTAAGTCTTTTGCAACACCTGGAACCCAACAACCAGCATCAACTGCCACAGCAACTGCGGTAGCAGGAGCTTATGCCCTGCATCTACTTGAATTTAAACTCTTATACCTTGGAGGTATACCAACCCCTGCAGGACCTGTCCCTATGGTAGGTTTTGTGCCAATAGTTTTTTAATGAAGTTACCTAAGATAATACATCAAATCTGGATAGGCCCAGACGAAATGCCTAAAGCATGTAAAGAGTATACTGCCAAGATGAAAAAAATCCATCCGGATTGGGAGTATATCTTATGGGATAACGACATGGTTTTTGAAGGTCAGTTTAAAGACGATCCCTATTTAAAATCTTGGAAAGATCAGATTAATTCAGAATACTTTTTGCAGCCTGCTTTTATCTCAGATAGAGTTAGGCTTTTAATCCTTAATAAAATGGGAGGTATCTATGTAGATGTAGACGCAATACCTATTAGACCCTTTGATGCTATTTTAGATAAACTCAGTGATAAAGTAGATTTCTTTGCCGGAGTAGAAGATTCAGCAGATTATGGTCAAATAATTGATATAACTGTTTTAGGAGCTAGTCCTAAATGTAGGGTTATCAAAAAGATTTTAGAGACAAATGACTTTCCTATGAGTGGTTTACACATGTCTAAAGATTTGTTTAAATATGTAGATACAGATATGTGCTTATTTGCTAAAGATTATTTTTATACTTCTGGTGAAGTAAATGATAAGACTGTAATTTTACATGGTAACCACCGAATGATGTCCTGGACTAAGATGAAGCCAGAGTGGATGGATTAACCCCAGTCTTTTTCGAAGGTGTACCAATGGTCTGCAGACGCACAGTCCCTACAAGCATCAGCAACAAGTATTACCTTTTCTTCCATAGTTAACATCGGTAGAATGGCTCCTACGTGCATCTCGAGTAGCTCACTGTTTGGCATATACTCTGCAGTATGTTTTGCAATTCCGGTGATAAGCCTATAAGCATTATCTTCTACAGAATTAAACCTAATACCTTGGTGATAATCAACATTAGGATCTACTGTTGCAAGTTCCCATAGTTTTTCAATACCGATAAGATCTCTAACATCTTGGCAGATTTCTAAGATCGCATCTTTGTGTTTAAGAACAGCCTGGTAACCATGACCACCTACTCCATTACAACTTACTTCGTTTACATTAAATTGTTTTCTCATTATGATTTGTCTATTATATTTAAAGCTTCTTCGTAGCTTAAGTTAATTCCTCTTTCTTC
>TARA_Y100000385_G_scaffold289845_1_pt1 | contig 15799 bp, 16 predicted proteins | sample TARA_Y100000385 | Tara Oceans TARA_Y100000385 (sample SAMEA2620980) | marine metagenome | biome: marine biome (ENVO:00000447); feature: surface water layer (ENVO:00002042); material: "saline water (ENVO:00002010), including plankton (ENVO:xxxxxxxx)" | depth 5 m
AAACGAATTACAAGGGCCGATTCCCGTTGCAGAACCACCCTCTTGTTGCATAACACGCATTCTAGTTTTACCTAACGTTGCTGCGGCAGGAACAATGAAAGTGAAATCTTGAACACTCGTTGGTGTTCCAGCATAAACACCAAGTTGCTCGCCTGCATCGTCAAAATCGCCATCGGCGTTGTAATCGATCCAAGCCGCAATGGCTCCTCCATAGCTTCCATTACAAGTACCCTGTGTTACAGATACTGTATACGATGCGCCTGTCGAAATATCCGCACTGTCCGTAGCGGTAAAATCTTGAACCCCAGGGGCTCCACAATTCGCATCCATTTGAGAGATAGAATAGGTATCCCCCGTAATTTGAACGCCTGTGAGTTCCGAGTCAGCGGTCGAAGATGGACCTGCTGTCGTAACACAGTACGTTTGTCCCTGCGCAGTCACCAAAGTGACAAGAGTAAACAAAGACGTTAGTAATAGTTTTTTCATAAAACATGATTTTGTTAAAACGAATTCTAAAAATATGATTTTATTAACAAATGCGAAAAAATATTGCGAACTTTTTTCAGTTATCATGGAATTCATCAAAACCAACAGAAGTCCTCAAACCCTTTGTATTCCCCATAAACCTAACTTTCAAGACCTTAAGTAAGTGTTAAGATTACATTTCATTAAGTCATTGTTAACAGCTATTCTTGATTGGAATTCATACTATTTCTTGAATTCGCCTGAAGAAGACCCTTATAATCTTGTCATATTCCGCTTCACTACCCTCACGAACACCTGTCTTTACTGGGTGTATTGTAATTTATATGCCCAAGACTTAATTTAAATGTAAGAACCTCAAAACCAGACATAGTATCATTACTTCACGAGCTATTATAACTCACAAAAACCGATAGACTTATTTTTTTGGCACGATTTTTTCCAAGACCTGATCTCGTTAGCAAGAAACAACAATCCCCCAGTGAAACTGAGGGATTGTTTTATGAAGTGGGCCCACCAGGGCTCGAACCTGGGACCACCTGATTATGAGTCAGGTGCTCTAACCAACTGAGCTATGAGCCCAATATATTATAATGTGTAAGGAAGTCTAATAGATTAGCTTTTCTATTCATATTATAATCGGGAGACAAACTTAATAAATATTCGAGGATTACAATGCTTTTATATTGCGCAAAGCATGAGAAAAACGTTGATAATAAAACTGTATCCAAAAATCGTACTTTACGCTGGCGTTTAAATTTAGATTGATATTTGATTCTGCGTCTAAATAACGTTATTGTCCTTAAAGCAAATAGTAATGATCAAACAAATTTGGTTCGATTTTGGGAATGTTTTCATACCCGTATTTCCTGATCGGGCGCATGATGAATTTGAAAACCGTGAAGTTCAACTTACTTACAAAGAAATAAAGTTTCTCAATCACTCTTTGGAAACAGGGAAATTGGATGACTTGGAATTTTTTAAAACAATTGCCTCAAGTTGCAAATACCTGAAGAGTCAGAAAGCCATAGAAAATGGATGGAACGAACTCTTGGGTGAATTAAGTGACCACATCTTGTTTTTAAAAAAGCTAAAAAAGGAATATAAACTATGCCTTGTCAGTAATACGAATGCTACCCATATTAATGCCATCCGTAAAAATGCTGGACCTTTTTTATGGAACAACTTCATTAAGCAATTTAAATCACTGTTGTTATCCTTTGAAATAGGCCATAGAAAACCAGATGAAACGTACTTTAAATACGCGCTAGAACTTATGAACGTGAAGCCAAATACCGTTCTTTTCATAGATGATTCAGACGAAAACATTGAAGCCGCTGCCAAGCTTGGGATTAAAACTTTTAAGTTCAATATTCAAGAGGGGGATTTGGAAGAAGAACTACCTGCGATCTTGACAAAGTTCAATTAATGTTCCCCCTGTTTCTTTTGGGTGTAAAAAGCAAACTAATTTGTTGTCAGCGCCTATTTTAGGTTCTGTGTTCAATAATTGGAATCCTTCTTTCTGAAAGCGACTCATTTCAGACCTGATATCATCAACTGCATAGGCCACATGATGAAGGCCCTCTCCTCTTTTTTCAATAAATTTGGCAATAGGGCTCTTAGAATGTAAGGCTTCTAATAGCTCAATTTTATTAGGTCCAACTTGAAAGAAACTAGTTCGAACTCCTTCGCTCTCTACCACCTCTTCTTTGTAAGGAAGAACCCCCAAGATTTTGGTGTAAAGAGTATTGCTTTCATCAATACTTTTTACGGCTATACCTAGATGCTCTATTTTATTGAGTCCCAAATTCATGATTCAGCGTTTAGATTTCCTAAGTTAACCAATGCAGCATATTTGCCTCCTTTTTTGATTAATTCCACATGCGTACCCAATTCTTCCACGCACCCATCTTCTACGTATGCTATTTGGTCAGCATTTTTTATAGTACTAAGACGATGAGCAACTACCACGGTGGTACGTTCTTCCATCAACACTTCCAGTGCCTGCTGTACGCGAGATTCACTTTCATTATCTAAAGCAGCCGTAGCCTCATCTAACAATAATAATTTTGGATCAGCATAAAATGCACGAGCAATGCTCAATCGCTGGCGCTGGCCACCACTCAAAGACCCGCCTCCTTCACCAATAGGTTTTCCTTTAGTCCATTGGGAAGTGAATTCAGTGCAATAAGCGGCTTCTAGCGCCTGATTTATTTTAGCCTCATTAAGTTTTGAACCTAGAGCAATGTTATTTTCAAAATTTGTGTTAAACAACAACGGTTGTTGTGGCACCCATCCTAGTTTTCTACGAAATGCTTTTAATTCTACCTCATTTAAGTCAAGATTACCCAAAGAAATTGAACCTCTCTGCGGATGAGCAAATCCTGCAAGCAAATACAGTAGTGTGGTTTTACCTGAACCTGAAGGGCCAACTAAAGCGGTAGTCTTACCCGCCGGGATTATAAGACTAAGGTCTTTAAGTACCGGAGACTCTTCATAAGAGAAAAAAACATTATTAAATATTATATCCTCACTCCACTGCTTAGAATTAGGAATAATATTTCCGGTTTGTGCCTCCTGCATATCAAGCACCTCAAATACCCTTGCAGCCGAAGCATTACCTTTTTGAATGTCATACAGCGCATTAGTAACATTTTTAAATGCTGGTATGAGCTGGTAAAACAAGACAACGAAAGCTATAAGCTCACCGCCAGTCATAGTGCGTCCAGCTATTACCTCTATTCCTCCCAGATAGAGAACAATGAGCAGAACACTCACCCCAAGTATCTCCGCTATTGGTGAACTCAAGTCCCGTTTACGAAAGACACTTACCATGTGCTTTGTCCAGAGCTTTAAACTCTCTTGATATCTATTAGACATGGCCTTTTCTGCAACAAAAGCTTTAATCACGGGTAAATTGGTTAATACCTCTTCTAAGGTTGAAGTATTTTGACCTAGCTCCTCTTGAGCTTTCTTTGCACTCCTCTTCAAACTCCTGCCCACAGTTGCAATGAGGCCTCCAGATATAGGAATAATAGCTATAGCCAATAAGGTCAATTTAGGACTCATAGTAAACAACAGAATCAATGTTCCTACGATCATTAAAGGATCTCTCACAAAGCCTTCCATCCCTTTAAGCATGGACCACTCAATCTCATTTAAATCAGCTGTAGCTCGAGTGAGCATATCACCCTTCTTCAAATCATCATGTTGACGCAGAGATAATGCCAACCATTTGTCATGCAGTTGTTGTTTTAATTGAGCTACTACGCCATTTCTAACCGGTGCAAGAATATAAAGTGCGCCATAACGGCTCAAGTTCTTTAATACAAAAATGCATAGAGTTAGCACAACAGTGGTCTTTAGCGTCTTACTTGGACCGTGTTTAGCCTTATACATTTCTACCGTTTCCGCTAAGGATAGCTTCCATTCAGCAGCATTAGTCAAGTCGGTTCCAGGAGTATCAAAAATTAAATTAAGGATTGGTATTAGGGCGCCAACAGAGCCAATGCTGAACATTACAGTAAGCATATTCAAAAAGGCAGCCAAAAGCACATAGGACAAAAAGGGCTTTAGCAATGACAATATGCGAACGAATGATTTCATGAAATACACTTAATCAGCGAATTTAAATGAATTGACGCAAATGGTATCTTTGCGGTATGGAAAGTACAAGACAACTTAAGATTGCTAAACTTCTTCAGAAAGAAATGGCAACGATTTTACAACAATTAGCAAGAGAAAATTTCCCGGGTACACTTTTAAGTGTGAGCAAAGTTCGAGTAAGCCCAGATCTTGGAGTAGCCAAGGTTTTTGTTAGTATTTTTCCTATAGTAAAGACCAAAGAAGTCGAAGAATTTATTGAGTTAAATCAAAATAAGATTAGAGGTGCACTTGGTCGAAGTGTAGGAAATCAACTCAGGGTTACACCAGAACTTATGATATACACTGATGACAGCTTAGAATACGAGGAGAATATTGAGCGTTTACTTCGCGGGGAAGGTGAAAACCCAATTAAATAAGCACTCTTGCAGTCTTTTTCCTCATTTATTGCAAAAAAGTATTTCTTCTCCTTAGGGAAGCTCGGTTCTATTCGACTGATGTCATGGGCTGCACTCATTGGGCTCGCGCTTGGAACAGCTGCTATGACTGTGGTATTGAGTGCCTTTGCAGGTCTTGAAGATCTCATTGTAGGGCAATTTGAAGATGCCAATGCCACACTAAAAGTAGAGCCGATTATTGGACCTACATTAAACCTATCGGAAAAAGATTCAATTTTTTTAAGAGGTCTAATCACAGACATTGATGAAACTACAGTCATGCACATTTTTGAAAAGCGGGTGCTTTTGACTAATGGCGACAACCAATATATTTCATATCTACTTGGAGTTCCTGAAGAGTATTCGAAACTGCATAACCTGTCAGAACATCTGATTACCATGACAGACCCCAGTATGAATTATGGAGAATTTACCATTACAATGGGTGCTGGGGTAGCATATCATCTTGGACTATCCAGTACTAATCCACCACCTATAGTTACCGTTTACTTGCCTAAAATAAATACAAAAACAAATGCTCTTAACCTCAGCAAAGCCGTTGACGGACAGGATGCGTTTACCACAGCAATCCATTCCGTACAAGCAGATTATGATCAGAAATATGCGCTAGCTCCCCAAGGTTGGTTTAAAAAATTCACAGGAATGAAGGCACCATCCTTTCTAGAGATACATACATCCAACGAAACCACTGTTAGAAAAACGCTTGAACAATATTTTGAGGGTAATGCAATCATAACAAATCGACTAGAACAAGAATCCACCCTCTTTAAAGTTATGAGGTCAGAACGGATTGTAGTGATTTGTATTCTGAGCTTCATAGTTCTTCTTGCAAGCTTTGGTGTGGTAAGCGCTCTACTTATTATAGCCCTAGAAAAGAAGAGTGATGTTCGCACATTGTGGTCAATGGGCGCTACAGATAAAGACTTGAAAAGTATTTTTTTCAAGAACGGTATTTTAATTGTATCCACAGGATGGCTCAGTGGTATACTACTTGGCATGGCAATAATTTCTCTTCAAAAGTGGATTGGTATAGTACCCCTAGGCTCTGGATATGTTCAAGAATATTATCCAGTAAGTTTAAAATGGCAACACTTAGCTCTTACAACTGTAATTGTTTTAGGTATTGGAAGTTGTTTGAGCGCATGGGCAACAAGAAGAGTCATCAAATAAAACTATCCTATTTGTCTCTCTGAAGTACGGCCAAATTGTAAATTATTAATCGCGCCTAAATCTTGCTCATCAGCATATTTTGCTAAGTATTCCTGCTCTATTTCATCTAGAGTAGCCAAAACTTCGTTTGGATTGTCAATTGTCACGAGTCTTGTTCTGTAAGGCTTAAAATGGCTTAAGCCCCTGAAATAGTTGGTATAGTGCTTTCTTGTCTCCATAATAGCATAGCGTTCCTCTTTCCATTTTAAACTGAGTTCAAAATGTTCGCGTGCAGCAGCAACACGCTCTTTTACAGTTGGCTTTTTGGCCTCTTCACCGTTTTGAAAGTAATGTTTGATCTCATTAAATATCCATGGATATCCTATGGAAGCACGACCAATCATAATTCCATCTACTCCGTATTTATTTTTATACTCTAGTGCCTTTGGGCCGCTATCCACGTCGCCATTTCCAAATACCGGAATATTCAAGCGTGGATTATTTTTAGTTTCTGCAATTAAAGACCAATCAGCCGCACCTTTGTACATCTGTTTCCTAGTGCGTCCATGAATAGAAATCGCCTGAATTCCAATATCTTGAAGTCGTTCTGCAACCTCAACAATGTATTTAGTATTCTCATCCCAACCTAATCTAGTCTTGACCGTTACTGGTTTATCAACGGCCTTAACTATTTCTGCCGTCATCTTAACCATCTTTGGAATATCTTGTAATATTCCAGCGCCTGCCCCTTTGCAAGCAACGTTTTTTACGGGACAACCGTAGTTAATGTCTATAATATCCGGGTTTGAAGCTTCACAGACCTCAGCAGCTTTTCGCATGCTATCAATCTCATTTCCAAAAATCTGTATACCCAAGGGGCGCTCGTATTCATAGAAATCTAACTTCTTGACACTTTTAGCCGCATCACGAATCAAACCCTCTGAAGAAATGAACTCAGTATACATAACATCTGCACCATGATCCTTGCACAACTTTCTAAATGGCGGATCGCTCACATCTTCCATTGGTGCAAGTAGCAGTGGGAATTCCCCTAAGTCGATATCACCTATCTTTACCATGTCGCAAAAATACGTCGGGATGAACTACTTGGACAAAACTTTAGAGTGGAGTAATACAAGAACATTATTAACCTTCTTTTTTGTCACTCTAGTGAGTCTCATTTTCTTTGGGGGAATAGGACTTTCCTTTGTTAGCTCTACGTATGGAGTAACCTCCCCGCAAGGAATGCGCTGGATTCAATTCTCAATATCCTTAGGTTTATTCCTAATGCCACCGCTTTTTTTTGCACAAATAGCTTCAAATAATCCTTCGAAATTCCTGAATCTAGTGTTTTTACCAACCTATAATTCAACTATCTATTCCCGAAAAAATGCTGCTCAAACACCTCCATTATGGCATACTTATGTGTGTTTAGTGCTAGTATGTTTCGGTGCGTTTTTTGCCGTAGACTTACTTGCGCAATTGAGTCAATCCGTGGTGCCCGATTTGAATTATTTCCAAAAAATCAAAGCGCAAGAAGAAGAAGTAAGACAAGCACTAGGGGTTCTTTTAAAAGACACTTCGCTATCCGCTTTAGCGGGGAATTTTGTGGTTATGGTTCTAGTTCCAGCCTTAGGGGAAGAATTGTTCTTCAGAGGTATACTACAAAAACTTTTTCAAAGGAATTTTCGTTTCAGGTTTGCCGTTATTGCAACTTCCATATGTTTTGCCTTAGCGCATCAGCAGCCCTTAAGCTTTATACCATTATTTTTTATGGGAGTATTGCTGAGTTATACCAAACATTGGACGGGCAGTATATGGGCAGCCATTCTATTGCATAGTATAAACAATGGCTTCGCCTTATTCTCTTCCTACGCAGCTGGAGGGGAGCTGCAATATGAAAGCACCTTAGATATAAGCTGGAGTATTGCAGGCCTTATTCCTCTCGTAGCAGGTATGTATTGGCTGCGTAAAATCAGTAAGGAGCACATGACTAAGCAGAGATAATTTCTCTTCTTTTAGAAACAAAAAAGCCGACCTTTAAAAGACCGGCTTTTCTTTTTTTCCTTAATCTATTCTAATAATCCTTGGTATACAATGCTTCCGCATTTTTTGCAGGATTAGAACTATAGTTAATCTTGTACGCTTGTGCTTTACGCAGCTCCAACTTGATATCTGAAATAAGCCCCATTTTAACCGTTTTATCAGCCTTTATGGACATGGTCATCATAGGACGCTCCTCTTCGGTTTTTGTATCACGCTCAGAAATGACAAATGGCTGAACATCATCAAGTGAGGCAAAAGCATCATTCAATTGGATTCTTGGTGTTTTACCGAACCTTTCTTCATATTTCTGAGTTGGAGAACCCGCATATATATAGGTAACCAAGGATTTGCGTTCCAATTTCTGGATTTCTGTCGCTTGAGGTTTGCTTACGCTCACCTTTAAGTCAACCTCACGCATTACCGTTGCAACCATAAAGAAGAAAAGTAACATGAAAACAATATCAGGTAGCGCTGACGTATTAACTGCAGGCAAGGCCTTGTCTTTCTTTTTCTTAATTACTGCCATTATCCACCAATATTTAATGGTTCTGCCTCAGAAATCTTTTGTTGGTAAGCGTTTTTAACTTCCCGAATGATTTCTTCATCTTCCTCAGGGTCCATACTTCTATAAGAACGACCGTATTCATTCTCTGCATAGATTTCACGTAAATCTTCGTAAGCAGCCACTAATTCATTTTGAACCTTGACATACATACCATAAGATGTACCTCTATCATTTTGAAGCGAGATGACGGCTTTTACTGGATTATCTGAACTGGTACTAATCCCATAACCTTTGCAATAATTACAAGAATTGTCGCCGTTGTTGTCAATAAATTCCATGGCTTTTGCTCGCAATTCACTGATCTCTAAATACTCTTCTTCCACGAGTAATTGGTCATTTGAATTCACCAAAACCGTAAATATATTACGCTCTTTAATTGGAGGTGGTTCTTCCGTAATTTCATCAATTGGAGGAAGTTTTCTATTGATCCCCTTATCCGTATCCATGGTCGTAGTAACGAGATAAAATATCAATAGAAGAAAGGCGATGTCCGCCATTGAACCCGCGTTAATTTCCGGTATGGCTCTTTTATTTCTTGCCATATCTCTTCTTATTTAGTTGCTCTAGATACTAGTGAATAAACCACAGCTAAAACTGCACCTGAGAACAAAATGTAGAATGAGGTCAACATAGCACTAGATGCCTTTGAGGTAGCTTCAGTAACGTCCTTGTATTGAACAAAGTCTGAACCATCTGCTGTAACCCAAGAAATTAAGCCAATAACTAAAATTGCCGCCAAACCAATTCCCACACCTTTAATCCCTTTAGGATTGACAACAAGTGCAAGAACAAAACTCAGTACTGCAATAATCATACTCACTACAGTTATAATCATGCCGTAGGATACAAACCCCGGTGCTTGGCCTTCATTAGCTGCTACCAAAATGAATAACACAACGCCAATTACACCAAAAGCAATTCCTAGGATACGTCCAATTAATGGAATCTTATCAGCCATAACTATTAGCTATTTTTCTTTTTAAAATCTACCAAAATATCCAAGAAAGAGATTGATGCATCTTCCATCTTGATTACAATACCGTCAATCATTGCAACGATAAGGTTGTAAAAAATCTGAAGAATGATTGCCGTAATCAAACCAAATACGGTTGTTAAAAGTGCCACTTTGATACCACCAGCTACTAGAGAAGGGTTGATATCTCCAGCGGCTTCAATAGCATCAAATGCTCCAATCATACCTATTACTGTACCCATGAAACCGAGCATTGGCGCTAAAGCAATGAACAGCGATATCCAAGAAACTCCTTTTTCTAGTTTTCCATTCTCCACAGAACCAACGCTCATAATAGATTTATCTACCATATCCAGCCCTTCATCATAATGATCTAATCCTTCAAAGAATATGGTAGCAACAGGTCCGCGAGTATTGCGACAAACTTCTTTAGCTGCATCAATTCCACCATTATTTAACGCACCTTCAACCTCACTCAATAATTTTTCAGTATTTGTTTGAGCGAACGTCAAATAGATAATGCGCTCAATAACAAGTGCAAGACCTAAAACTAAGGCCAACAATACAAAAGACATGAAGAAGGCACCACCCTCAATAAATTTTTCTTTCAGGATTTGAGTAAATGCCTTTTCGGTTTCAATAGCCTCTTCAACTACCTCTTCAGTAGCCTCTTCAATTTCAGTTGCAGCTGAATCTGAAGCAGCTGAATCTAAAACTGCATTAGCAGAGTCCATTGTTCCCATAGTAGTGTCTACTACTTCATCTGTAGCCGCCGTGTCATCCTGTGCATAGGCGTTAATGGTGCCCATGGAAAGAACCACGATTGCAAGCAAAGAGAGTGCTTTTTTCATTTTCTTAAGAATTATTTTCTTGTTTTAATTTTAATTGGCGGTTGATACATCTTTCCATCAACGCGCGTTCGAAAATACAAAAAATTGGTGTCCAATTCCTATTCCGTGAGCTCCCCGGAAAGACTCTTTGAAAAATTTTCATAGAAATCTAATTCAGTGAGTCCCCGTCCAAGCAAAATCATTGATTTTACCACAGCACTTTCAAAAGTCATGTCTTTAGCATTCAGCATATTAACCTCTTCTAACGCACTTGAACTATCATACAAACCTGGAATTACCGAACCGCTTACACACTGGGAAGTATTGACAATTATAGTACCATTTTTTTCCACTCGTTTTAAAAATTTCAAAAAATCATCTGATTTTGGAGCGTTACCGGCGCCAAAAGTTCTTAGAAGCAGAACTTTCCATGTATTCAAGGCAGGTAAGGCGGAAAAATTAAGGCCAGGATATAAAGTTACAACGCCAACACTATTACAAATTCTAGTATCCACATAGTAACTTTCCTTGGCCCTCCAAAGCAATTCTTTATTAACGGTAAGACGAACTCCGCTGCTGGCAAGCGCCGGGTAGTTGGGAGAACTAAATGCATTGAACTCATTTGAAGATCTTTTATAAGCTCTATTGCCTCGGAGCAATTCGTATTCAAAGTAAATGGCTACTTCTTGGATTACAGGATCGCCTTTTTTATCAGAAAGCGCTGCAAATTCAAATGCACTTACAATATTTTCTACAGCATCTGTTCGCAATACACCAATGGGCAATTGAGACCCTGTAATTATTATTGGTTTTCTCAAACCCTCTAGCATAAAACTCAGAGCACATGCAGTATAAGCCATTGTGTCTGTTCCATGCAGAATAACTATGCCATCTACTTCGGATATCAATTTATCCGTTGCCTCAGCTAATTCTTTCCAAACTTGCGGCATCATCTCTGAACTATCTATGGCTTTTTTCAGAGAGACTGTTATTATTTCAATCGGTAATAAGCTAAGGGCAGGGATATTTTCAATAGCCGATTCAAAATCCATTGGAGCCAATTTCCCTCGCTCATTTTGACGCATACCTATCGTGCCTCCTGTATATATAAGTGCAATCTTACGCATCCAATCCAAATAGTTTTTGAGCGTTTCGAGTAGTCATTTCACCTACAGACTCTAGAGACGTTTCTAAAACCTCCGCCATGACTTTAGCTGATTCTAGCATATAAGAAGGCTCATTTTTATTTCCTTGAAAGGGTTTAGGAGTTAGATATGGCGCATCTGTTTCTAACACGAGTCGCTCCATAGGAATACTGCGCAGAACAACATCTGTAGCAGAACGATTCATCGTATAGGAACCCCCTATACCAAAGTAAAAATCACCAAGGCGCATTGCACGTTTTACTTGCTTTTTACCACCACTAAAACAGTGGAACACGCCACGGATTTTGCCGCCGTGTCGCTCTTGAGCTTCTTCTAATATTGGAAAGAGTTGCTTGAAACTATTTCGAACATGTAGCGCAACCGGAAGGTCCCATTCCACTGCCCAATCTAGTTGACGGTTTAAGGCTTCAACCTGAATTCCCTCCGTTGAAGTATCCCAATATAAATCCATTCCAATTTCTCCCACCGCCAAATAACTTTTGGCATTTTCATGATAATGGGCTTCTATTTGATTCAATTGATGCTGCCAATCTTCTTTTACATAGCAAGGATGTAATCCTATCATTCTTCCAATACGCAAACCTTTGAAGTCATTCTGTACATTGTCTAGTGCCTCTAGGGAAGCTACATTGATGTTAGGTAGTAAAACGGTATGTATACCTGCTTCAAGGGCTCTGCCCTCTACCTCACGCTTTCTGTCTTGAAAGAATGCATCATACAAATGGCAGTGCGTATCTATAAACATTAAAGCGGAAGGTTTCCGTGTTTCTTCTTTGGTAATTTCACTGCTTTATTCTCTAGCATTTTAAACGCCTTAATTAAAACATCACGGGTTTGTTCCGGCATAATTACGTCATCCACATAGCCTCGGTATGCTGCTCTGTATGGATTGGCAAAAGCTTCGGAATATTCAGCTTCTTTTTCAGCCAATTTAGCCTCTTGGTTATCTGCAGCCTTAATCTCTTTTCTAAAAATTATTTCAGCCGCGCCCTTTGCACCCATTACTGCAATTTCAGCAGACGGCCATGCATAATTCATATCCGCCCCAATCTGTTTGGAATTCATGACACAGTAGGCACCACCATACGCTTTTCTGGTAATCACTGTAATTCTAGGCACAGTTGCCTCACTAAATGCGTATAGAAGTTTTGCGCCATTAGTGATAATTCCATTCCACTCCTGGTCTGTACCCGGCAGGAATCCTGGCACATCTTCTAAAACTAATAAAGGGATGTTAAACGCATCACAGAAGCGAACAAAACGCGCGCCTTTTGTTGATGCATGAATATCTAATACTCCAGCCAAATACGCGGGTTGATTCGCAACTATACCCGTCGATTTTCCTGCCAATCGAGCAAATCCAACAATAATATTCTCTGCAAAATCCTTGTGTACCTCATGAAAGGAGTCTAGATCAACAATACCTTCAATAACCTCTCTCATGTCATACGGTTGATTGGGGTTTTCAGGAACAATATCCTTAAGTTCCATTCGCGTTTCATCATCCGACTCATAGGGTAAGGCAGGCGGTTCCTCTTCACAATTTTGAGGGATAAAACTCAATAGTTTTTTTAATCCATTTATTAAGGAGATTTCATTTGGATAGGTGAAATGTGTGACACCGCTTTTTGTTGAATGCGCGCTTGCACCTCCTAATTCTTCTGAAGTAACGTCTTCATGAGTAACCGTCTTAACCACGTTTGGTCCAGTCACAAACATGTAAGAAGTATCCTCTACCATCATGATAAAGTCTGTTAATGCAGGAGAATAAACTGCACCTCCTGCGCAAGGTCCCATCATCGCGGAGAGTTGTGGAATAACACCGGAAGCCTGGACGTTTCGATAAAATATATCTGAATACCCTCCTAACGAAACCACTCCTTCTTGGATGCGTGCGCCGCCGCTATCATTTAACCCTATCACAGGAGCACCTGTCTTCATTGCTAAATCCAAAAGTTTAACAATCTTTTCAGCATGGGCTTCAGCTAATGAGCCACCTAATACAGTAAAATCTTGAGCGAATACATAGACTATCCGTCCATTAACAGTTCCATATCCGGTGACTACGCCGTCACCCAATATTTTCTGCTTATCTAAACCGAATAAATCGCTTCTATGCTGCACAAGTGCACCCATCTCTTGAAAACTCCCTTCGTCTAACAAAAAGTGAATTCGCTCCCTTGCAGTGAGCTTGCCCTTTGCATGTTGAGCTTCTATTCTTGCTTTACCTCCACCTTCATGACTTTTTTTCTTAAGGTCATCCAGTTGCAGTCGCTTTTCTAACATGGTGGTTCTATTTAAATCCGTGCGTATGTAACGCGATTATTTTTTAAACGCGTTGCGTAAATTTACTTTAGAATGTCTGTGAAACCGCTTTGTTTCTTTCGCTTTTCTGCGAATTTGTTCTTGTTCTTCCTCAGGAAGGTTTATAACCTCTACACATTGCGGCGTGCAACATCCCTCATTTTTCTCTTCACATTTCTCACATTGAATGAAAAGAAGATTACAAGCCTTATTCACGCAATTGGTATGACGAGCCGATTTCTCACCGCACTGATGACACTGAGAAATCAACTCCGGAGAAATGTCTTCACTTAAGCGTTCGTCAAAAACAAAATTAATTCCTTGAAATTTATTTTCTAACTCTTCTTCACTGATTTGACGTGCATAATCAATAATGCCACCATGCAATTGATTGACGTCGCCAAAACCATGGTGCTTTAGGTAGGCTGATGTCTTCTCGCATCGAATTCCCCCAGTACAATAAAGTAAGATCTTCCGGTCCTCCTTGCCTTTGAGCTTTTCAAGCACCATGGGTAATTCCTCCTTAAAAGTTTCTGCTTCGGGAAGAATTGCACCCTCAAAATGACCAATCTCGCTCTCATAATGGTTGCGCATATCTACAACAATAGGATTTTCCTTTTCAATGGCTTCATTCCAATCTTTTGCGTTAAGATGAGCTCCAACATTGGTAACATCGTAATCTTCGGGCTTCAACCCATCGGCCACAATCTGCTCGCGAACCTTGACTTTTAACTTTAAAAACGATTTACCCTCCGTTTTATCCGTGACGGCGATCTTAAAAGGTACATCTTTGAAATACTCAAGGGAGTGCACATGCTGCTGAAATTCGTCCCAAAAATGTTCCGGTACACTCATTTGCGCATTAATCCCTTCCCTGCTTATATAAATTCTTCCCAGACAATTTAAATCCTTCCATTTTGCAAATAAGTCATCACGCAATTCATGAGTGTTTTCTATAATGACATACTTGTAAAAAGATAGCGTAATACGCTTGAAGGTCTCTTGCTGAAGCTTTGCGATTAACCCCTCTTTATCTAGCTTATTGACTAAACCTCCTTTTCCCGCGTTAGGATCCATAAAAGCAATTTATTGCAACAAAGATAAGTTATCTTTGAGCTATCTAAATCTGATTTATCACACTCAGAATATGAACAGAACCACATTAGTCCTAGGCGCCTGCGGCCAGATAGGCACTGAGCTGACTTTAAGTCTTCGAGCGAAATACGGCAACAATAAGGTCATAGCTACAGATATTAAAGAACCCGATTTAATTGAATTGAAAGAAGGTCCCTTTGAAATTCTTGATGCAAGCGATGCCAGAGGCATGCGGGCAATCTGCGAAAAATACAATGTGGATACTGTTTATCACCTTGTTGCAATGCTAAGCGCAACAGGAGAGAAGTTCCCCATGAAAGCTTGGGATTTGAATATGCAGAGTTTACTCCACGCACTTGAATTGGCCAAAGAAAAAGTGATTAAGAAGATATTCTGGCCCTCCTCTATTGCTGTTTTTGGACCTACAACACCAAAGCAAAACACACCTCAACAGGGCGTCATGGAACCATCTACGGTTTACGGTATTTCTAAATTGGCTGGAGAACGTTGGTGTGAATATTACCACAATAAATATAATGTAGACGTACGTTCCATACGTTATCCAGGGCTCATCTCATGGAAATCGCAACCAGGCGGCGGCACAACAGACTATGCAGTGGAGATTTATTACAAAGCTCTTGAAGAAGGCAAATACACTTCATTCTTAAGTGAGCATCGCACCTTGCCCATGATGTATATGGCGGATGCTATTCGTGCGACTATGGAGCTTACTGAGGCTCCTTTGGAAAATGTGAAAATTCGTTCGTCTTACAACCTTGCAGGAATCAGTTTTGATCCTGCTTCCATTGGCGCCAGTATTAAAAAAATAGTGCCTGGCTTTGAATTGAATTTTAAACCAGACTATCGAGAAGAAATCGCAGCTTCTTGGCCTGAAAGCATTGACGACTCTCAAGCAAGAATGGACTGGAATTGGACCTCTAAATTTGACCTGGACTCCATGACCGTTGATATGCTGACTAATCTGCGTGCAAAGCTTCAACTTTCATAAAAGTTATCCCTCTTTTTTATACCAAGAGCTGTACTTCAGATAATTGTTAGCTATTCTTTCTATTTCTCCCGTTCTTAGACGCGGAGGGACAGGCCCAATTTCCTTTGCAGGCACTCCA
>TARA_Y100000385_G_scaffold64889_1_pt1 | contig 15793 bp, 27 predicted proteins | sample TARA_Y100000385 | Tara Oceans TARA_Y100000385 (sample SAMEA2620980) | marine metagenome | biome: marine biome (ENVO:00000447); feature: surface water layer (ENVO:00002042); material: "saline water (ENVO:00002010), including plankton (ENVO:xxxxxxxx)" | depth 5 m
ACAATCGAACGAAGTATCGATTAAAAAAGAAGCCGGTGCAGTTGCTAATATAAATATTGAGCAATTCGCTGATGAAGGTTTTGATAATGTAGACTCAAAAAGTTTAGCATTACCATTCCTTAAAGTTCTTGGTCAATTATCTCCACAAGTCACTCAAGGAGATAGTCAGTTTATAGCTGAAGCAAGACCAGGGATGATTTACAACACAGTAACCGATGAACTTTATAATGGAGCTGAGGGTATTAATGTAATCCCTTGTTTTTATAAGTTAGAGTATATCGAATGGAAAGACAGAGATAAGGGCGCAGTAGCTCCTGTAAATGTTTATTCGGCTGATTCGGATATTATGTCAAAAACAACCAGAGGAGATGACGGCAAAGATCGTCTTGAAAATGGTAATTATGTTGAAGAGACTGCTTCACACTATGTTTTAGTAGTTGAGCCAGAAAAATCATCAACAGCAATGATTACTATGAAATCCACTCAAAGAAAAAAATCTAAGAAGTGGAACTCAATGATGATGAGTCTCAGAGCCAAGAAAAAAGATGGGAAAGGTTTTTTTAGACCTGCACCATTTACCCAAAACTATAGACTTAAAACTGTTTTAGAAAAAAACAATTTAGGTTCATGGTATGGCTGGGAGATAGAGCATACTGGACAAGTGGAGAGCGAAGAAACAATTAAAGCAGCCTTTGATTTTTACACAAGTTGTAAAAAAGGTGCTGTTAGAGCAAACCACAACAAAGAAGAACAAGTAGAAAAATCTCCATTCTAACATGGACCTACTTGACAATACCCTGGAGGAGTTTATAGAACTCTTCCAGGGCTCATCTACATATTTTGGATGTTCGGCTCCTACTGGAAATAAAAACTCTAAAGGGAAAGCAGAATTTAAACATTGGGTTGAACCTAAACCGATGACTAAGGATCATTGGAAACAACATTTACAAGGAGAAGCTTACTATGGATCAGTTCCCATTAGAGATGATAATACATGCAGTTGGGGGGTCATCGATGTTGATCGTTATAATATACAGCATAAGGAAGTTATATCGACAATTCGGAAAAGGAAATACCCACTCGTACCGTTCAGATCAAAGTCCAACGGACTCCATCTAATTATATTCATTGAAGGTGTTGTAGCAGCATCTTCAATGCGTAAAAAATTAATTGAAATAGCATCAGACTTAGGAATTAATGATACCACTACAGATATTTTTCCTGCACAAGATGAAGTTGATTTAACACCTGAAAAATGGGACGAAAAAAGAAAAGGTAATTTTGTAAACTTACCTTACCAAAAAGCAAAAACACCAACAAGAGTTGCAATGGATGATGAAGGCAACTCAGTAAAAATTGAAGATTTATATAAATTTGTAAGCAAATTTAAACTTACTCCAGACTCATTTAAAAAACTTAAAATATTTAAAGATGACTCAACAAAAGATTATCCACCTTGTGTCGTAAATTTTATGAAAAATAAAGTTGTTAAAGGCGAAGGTAGAAATGATGCTATGTTTAACGTAGCTGTATTAGCCAAAAAAATTAATCCAGATCCAGTAATGTATGAAGATTGGACTAGGAATATGATGACTAAAGTTTGTTCCGAAGCATTACACCCAAAAGAATTACAAAACATTTTTAAGGGTGTGGAGAATAAGGAGTATGCCTACAAATGTAAAACATCAATTGCTAGAATGCATTGTGTATCTTCCGAGTGTGTTAAACGTAAGCTTGGGATTGGAGCCAATGAAGCATTACCAGAAGTTGGTAAGCTTTTAAAAGTAAATTCTTATCCTGAACCTTATTGGATTTTACCAATTCAAGGTAAATCTATAAGATTGTCTACAAAACAATTATACCAGCAGCAGCTTTTGGGGGAACAACTTTTAAATTATGATATTGTTTGGCGACCTTTAAAACCAACAAAAAGAGACCCAGACCCTTACAGAGATTGGCTAGAAGAATTAGTATCTAATAAACAAGATATGGAAGGTTTTGATGGAGTAGAGGAATTAAACGATGTATTTAATTCTAGAATGACTAGGTTTCTTGAAGATGTTGAAGACACAACTGAATTTGATCAAATAGATTCTGGTAATATCTGGAGAGATGAAAGTGAAATGAGGTTTAAATTAGAAACATTTAAATCATTTATGAAAAAAATGGGCTACAACTGGAGTGAAAAAGAATGTACTAAATTTTTAGAAACGGGTGGTGCTAAACCTAAATCTAAATTTAAAAGTATTCAGACAAGACATTGGGTGGTAGTTCTACCAAAACAATCGGAGCATAAAAACAAAGATGTCAAATTTATTAAAGCAAAAGCTGCGTGGGAAGACAATTAAAATATTTGGACCTCCAGGCACAGGTAAAACAGAAAACTTACTCAAAAGGGTACAAAGGTATCTTAAACAAGGATATTCACCTGATGAAATATGTTACATATCTTTTACAAATAAAGCTGTTGATGAATGTGTTTCAAGAGTTAGAAAAAGATTTAAAGAATATGATGAAGATGATTTCAAATACTTTAGAACGTTACATTCTTTGGCAAGACAACAGTTTGCTGAAATTCCCGTTCTAGATCCTAAAGCAGACCTGTTGATGTTTCATACACAATATGGAACTGTCAAAGTAAATTACAAAGATGGTCATGATGATCAAAAAGTTTATAACAATTGGTCCTTACAAATTTATGATCGAGCAAGAAATATGAAAGTTGATCCTGTGTGGCTATACAAACAACAACCTCGAAAAGCTGTGCGATTACAACAATTTAAATCAATTATTGCTGGGTACGAACAATTTAAAACTATGGAAGTTGAGGGTGGAGGAAGAACAGCTGATAGATTGGATTTTACTGATATGGTACAAAAATTTATTGATGAGGGAATATCAATACCTTTTAAAGTTTTAATGGTTGATGAAGCTCAGGATCTAACCCCTTTACAATGGGATTTAGTTGTGAAGTTAGCCCAAGCGGTGGACAGGATTTATATTGCAGGAGATGATGACCAAGCCATTTACGAATGGAATGGAGCCGAAGTTGAGTTTTTTCAAAAGTTTCCTGGTAGATCTTTAGTTTTAAAAAAATCTGTAAGATTAAATAAAAATATACATTTTTTTTCTAGTTGTTTATTATATTCAATGGGCCAAAATAGAATTGAAAAAGAATTTTATTCTAATGGTAAAGAAGGAGCCGTGTATAGATGGAATGGTTTAAAAAAAATACCTTGGGACATGAAAGGTAATTGGATGGTTTTAGCTAGAATTAATGATGTTAAAAGAGAGCTGCAGCAGGAGGCTAAGAATTTAGGATTATATTACCAAGACCAAAAAAATAATAAATCTTTTGACCCAAATCAATTTTCAGCAATTCAATATTGGGAAAAGATCTGTCAAGGCGGTAGTATTACTAGAGAAGAAGCATGTACAATGTATGAATTTTTATTAAACATAGATCACGGATACCGGTCAACGGACAGTAAAAAATGGTCTTTTGCGCACCCAAATCAAGTATTTAATTTTGATGAATTACATCTTAGATGTGGTATGAGAGATGAAAAAGGACTATGGAATCAAGTGTTTAAAAGAAAATTTAAAGACAAAGATAAAAAGTATTTTAAAAAACTTATGGAAGAAGGTGTGGATCTTACGCAGCCACCAAAAATAATAATAGATACTATCCACCAGGTAAAAGGTGGAGAAGCTGATAATGTTGTATTAGCCAGTAAATGCAACTTTCCATCACATTATGACAAAAAGAATTTAACAGATAAGGTAAAAGAGTTAAGAGTTTGGTACACAGGAGTTACCAGATCTAAACAAACTTTACATTTGTTAGGTACAAACCATCAATACAACTTTCCATTAGGAAAGTATTTTAAACTTTATGAGGCAAACTATGTTTAGGAAGTTAATATTAGACGCATTAGAGGATAGATATATTGCACAAATATCAGAAGCTGAAGCAACAATAAAAATTTACTTGGAAAAATCTGTAGGTATAGGAGAACATCCGCAACACTTAGATGAAGTGGATAAGTTAATTGAAAAGATTGCAGCAGCAGAAGAAAAATTAGGAATACTAAAAGGATTTAAATTATGACAAATAAAGATATGTTTGATGAAAGTTTTCCAGAAGATGTGCAAATTGGAGGATCTCATTATAAATTTTTCGAAATTCAACCATATGAGTTTATATCAAGAAACAAATTATCTTTCTTTCAAGGCAACGTTGTAAAGTACGTTTGCAGGTATTTATTTAAAAACAAAATTGAGGATTTAGAAAAAATAAAACATTACTGTGATTTAGAAATCAAAAGATTAAAAAATAAAAAAAAATGAACATAATTGCATCTATTTTATTAGTTGTTGCTATTTTTGGATTAATAGTTTTAATGTTAGTTTTTTGGAACAATGAAAAAATTTAAATTTATTATTGTGGTTCTTGTGTTATCAGTAAGTTTATTAGGGTGTGTTAAAGACTACGATCTTAATCCAGGAACGACAATTTTAAGACAATTAATGAATAATGACTCATCAACTTAATTTTATTTATAATGATTCTGATTGGATTTGTCCTTCAGAATATCCAGACCTATCTCAAGCAACAGAAATTGCTATTGATTTAGAAACAAAAGATCCAAATATAAAAACAAAAGGTGCAGGATGGGCTACATTTGATGGCCACATTGTAGGATTTGCAGTAGCAGCTCTTGGCAGACAATGGTATTTTCCAATACATCACGATGCAGGTGGAAATATGGACGAAGGTATAACCTGCGCATGGATGCAAGATGTTTTAAACCTACCAGCTACTAAAATTTTTCATAATGCAAGTTATGATGTTGGTTGGTTGCTAGTAAATGGCTTTGATATAAAAGGAAAAATTGTAGATACAATGATTGCAGCTGCAATTATAAATGAAAATAGATTTAGTTTTAGTTTGAATGCTTGTGCAAAAGATTATCTTGGTGAAATAAAAAACGAAACATTCTTAAATGAAAAAGCAAAAGAATGGGGAATAGACCCGAAAGCAGACTTATGGAGACTCCCTGCTGGTTATGTTGGTTTTTATGCAGAGCAAGACGCAGGTTTAACTTTAAGATTATGGGAGAGGCTTAAATCAGAAATTAACAAACAAAGCTTACATGATGTTTGGGAATTAGAAATGGACCTGCTGCCTATATTAATTGAAACAAGAAGAAAAGGAATTAGGGTAGATGAAGAAAGAGCTGCTGAACTTAAAAAAGAATTTAAAAAAAAAGAAGGTGAAGTTCTACAAAAGATAAAAAAAGAAACTACTTTGAATGTTGATATTTGGGCCGCAAGAAGTGTTGCTCAAGTGTTTGATAGGATTGGAGTTGAGTATCCACGAACAGCGAAGACTGACGAACCAAGTTTTACCCAAAACTGGTTAGTGAACTGTGATAACCCGATAGCGCAACTAATAAGAGAAGCAAGAGAAATAAATAAATTCCATTCAACATTTATAGATTCAATCCAACGTTATGTTCATAAAGGCAGAATACATTCTGAAATAAATCAATTAAGATCTGATCAAGGGGGGACTGTATCTGGTAGACTTTCATATTCAAATCCAAACTTACAACAAATTCCAGCAAGAAACAAAGAGTATGGTGATAAAATTAGAGGATTGTTTCTACCTGAAGAAGGTAAGCAATGGGGTAGTTTTGACTACTCACAACAAGAGCCTAGGCTTGTTGCACACTATGCTGCATCAGTAAATGAAACATTTGAGGGTGCAGCAGAGTTTATTGAAGCTTATAAAAATGAGGCTGCTGACTTTCACCAAATAGTTGCAGATATGGCTGGTATTACAAGATCTCAGGCTAAAACTATTAATTTAGGATTATTCTATGGTATGGGTAAAAATAAATTAGGCAAAGAATTAGGTATAACAAAAGACAGAGCAGAAGCTCTTTTAAGACAATATGGAGAAAGGGTCCCCTTTGTTAAGAAATTAGCTACAGAAGTGTCTAGCTCTGCCTCTAAATATGGCTTTATTCGGACGATAAAGGGCCGTAAATGCCGATTTGACATGTGGGAGCCTGCTACCTTCGGAATGAACAAAGCAATGCAGTACGAGGAGGCTAAGGCCATTTATGGGAATAACATCAGAAGGGCTTTTACTTACAAAGCATTAAATAGATTAATACAAGGATCTGCTGCGGATCAAACTAAACAAGCTATGATTGAATGTTACAAAGCGGGATTTGAACCTTTACTACAAATTCATGATGAATTATGTTTTTCAATTAATAATGAAAAAGATATAAAATTAATAAAGGAGATAATGGAAAATGCAATCGAAGATCTTAGAGTTCCTTCCAAAGTTGATATTGCCCTCGGACGATCCTGGGGAGAGGCTAAGGAATAATAATTGCTCAGCCTGTAAATCAAAAAGAATTATTCTTTCTGGGGATCATCAGATTCCTTGCCCTGCGTGTCAACCAACTCCAGATTACTTTCGTTCTCTAGCAGCTCTTTAGAATTATAAAATTTAAATTTATAACCTTTTTCTTTTAGCTCTTTTATTTTTTTTGGGTTCCAATAGTACATAGCTCTCCTTTTTGTTTTTTACCTATTATACCATGGACGATTTTTTGGAATTTTATTTTATTGAATAGTAATCGATCACCTGCAGCAGGGGTTTTATTCTGGATGCGACACTGAATGCTTTTTGGAAAATTTAGAGCGCACTAGCCTTAAGTAAAAAGTTGATTTTTTTTAAGCTAGATTAACTAGCTATATCTAGAAGACCTTTTTTTGCATCTTCTACGCTTTGATCATTAATCTTTGTTCTTAGATCTTTGATCTTGATGTCTATCCACTTCATGTCAGTAGTCACTCTACCCTGAGCTAACGCTTGTGTTGCCCACTTGGACTCCAACTGAAGTTTCTCCGATATTAACTTTTGTAACATCTCGGTTCACCTCTTCGAAGGTTAAGATTAAAATGTTGGGATCATGGAAACCAGCACCTGCAATCTCTTTTATTTCCCCTGAGTCAACCTTCTTTACTAAACACTCAAGAGCAGCTTTATCGTTCTTGGCCTCAAGCGTCTCATCAATATATATATTTTTATAGTTTGCTTGGACGCGATATAGCTTCATGGTGTATTATATAGCAAATTGTGACTATAATGCAACTATGTGGGTGAACCTACTTGTTTACATTCAAATTTAACGCTTATTTTTTGCTTATTTACTTGTATTTTATCTAATTTTTCAAGATATCTGGAAGCAAATTTATAGCCATCTTGAACACAATCTTTCCAATTATCATACTGAATACCCATGACAGCGTTGCCTGGACACTGCATTGTTAAATTACTACATATGTGTAAAATTAATATAAACTTCATCCTATATTATCCTATCTTTTTATTTACTTGCATATCCCATTAAAATGTTTATATACATTTTATGCTTTTTACAAAAATAACTAACAAAGAGGATAGCATGAAAAGTGAAAAATCAAAAGCTGAACTAAGTGCGGCTGAAAAACTTGGTGAAGCTATAGTTTTACATCCTGAATGGGAAGTGAAACCAAAAAACGTTGAGATGACACATGAGTTTATTGTGTCATTCAATGAGTCGACAAAGAAGTTAACATTAACTGTTAATGGCGAAGTCTATCGAGAGATGGATTGTAAAGATGTCTTGAGTGGTAAAATTAAATTCCATCAAGGTATCCAAGAAATAAATCAAAAGTTTAACCTATGGAAGTACGATGACAAGAATTAATTGTGCTTCAGAAATTTTTAGGGAATGGGCTGAGAAGGTATCTGAAACCTTGGATGAGTTACCAAGAACAACGGTTACCGGACAACCATTGGAATATTCTGATGATGAGTTTCAAAAGATAATGACGAAGCTGCAACAATGTTCATTTAATTTTGCTGAGTTTCCAATTTATCCAATTAACGAAAAAATTGCTTGTGAGTTAGTTTATAGCCAACTCGCAGGGTACGATAGTGAGGACTAAAATATTATGAAAGATTTAATTTTTAGTATGATCTTTATTGGCCTTATGCTGGCAATACCACCAAAAATATTATTATTTATTTTTGGATCATTAACCTATTTATTGTTTTACTAAGGAGGAAAAGATATGAACAATCAAATAAAAAATAAATACTTCGAAACAACAGACTATACGAAGTTTAAAAAAGCTAGAGGTAATAGACCTGTAGATGAAGGACACGTTAGGCAGCTAAAAAGATTAATAGCTGAAAAAGATTTATACGATCCTATTCGTGTAAATAACAACATGGAAGTAATAGACGGACAACATACTTTACAAGCTAGAAAAGAACTAGATCTTAAAGTACCTTATATTATTATTAATTCAGACGACCCACTTGATGTTGCAAGACTAAATACTGGTCGTAAGAATTGGTCTATGGAAGCATACTTGAGTCATCATTGTTCAAGGCAAAAAAGAGATTATCAAATTGCTAGAAACAAAATGAATCAATATGGTTTAAATGTTGCAGAGGCAATGGTGTTGCTTTTGAAACAAAGCTCTCTTTGGAATAGAGTTACCACTGAATTTAAAACAGGAGAATTTAAAATCCCTGCAGGTGGTATTGAAAATACAGATAGAGTTGGCAGCCAACTGATGCAGCTAAGAAAATACTTTTTAGGTATGGATGACACAAAACGTAGATTAAAAAGATCTATGGTTTATGCTTATATCATAGCTGATAAGCACCCAGAGTTTGATTTCAAAAGATTCAAAACTGCTTGTGCAACAAAGTCTTCTTGGTTCTTATCTGGTACTAGCACTAAGGATTACATCACTATTATTGATAAAATTTACAATAGTGGGCGAAGTAAGAAAAAAGTTAAACTTGTTGATTTCTTTGAATCAAAAGAGTATCAAGAACACTAATAGAGAGGTCAGAATGAACATCAATAAATGGAAGTCATGCGCAGTAGATATTGATACCTACTGTATAATTAGAGCAATGGGGCAACAAGGGTTTCGAAGACCTGGGTCTATGATTGCCAAAATAGTTGATGACGAAATTAAGAAAATAGCTAAAAAAGAAAATAAAAGCTATCAAAGTATGAAAGAGAATTTACTATCTTCTGGTAAGAAATTACTGAATGGTAAATAGCCCAGCGGTTGGATGGTTAACCTTAAACTGAGAGGGCGGAAAAAGGGCTGGGAGACTAGCCCTTTTTTTTACTTGCAATCCATATTAAAATACTTATTAATTGAAGAAATGTATTCCTAAGCCTATATGAAATAAGTGGGGCTTTAAACACTTTATTAATCACTAACAACGAAACTCAAATTTAACTTTTAACAAAGGATATTTTTGTGGAAATGAAAAGAACTACTAAAAAAAGTAGCGAAGAAATATTAGATAGTGCTTTAGATAAATTAGTTTTAAGCTGCCCAAGTAAGAAAGCTTATGATGAAATTACAAGTCTAATGTTTCAGTTGTATTGTGGTAACGACTATGGTTTAGGAAATTTTAATTTGTCCTTTCTTGATAAAATCGAGAAAAGATGGCAATCAGGCAGAAAAGCAGCAGCTGCTGCTAGAGGTTTAAAACTGGTTGTAAAAAATGCTTAGCCATGGTGTTAGTTATACATCCATATCTTTTCCCGCATCGTGGCTATGCGTATGTCAGTTGATCATAAATTAGTAATAATCAGTACAGTAGAGTTATGTGGAGAGCTGGAAGGCTTAGATAAAACAGAATTTATTGAGTCTATTCATGACCATTACGAACATTCTATTTTTATGAAATATCCTCTTCGTGAAAGAAAGAGGTATTATGAGTTGCTCTCCGAACTTGTTAAAAATTTTGGGCATTAGGTTGGCTAAAGAAATTACAAAAACTGATATTGGGGCTGAGGAAAGAATATTCCAAGCTATCCTGGTGCAGGCATTAGAAGATGCCATGACTAATTCAGCATTTAAAAAAGAAACTTATTGGAAGCACGATGCCCACAAATGGTTTTTAGGTAATTGTAAAGATTTTCAAAACGTTTGTTGGTCGGCAAATCTTGATCCTGAGTTTATTAGAGGTGAGTATTTAAAGTTGGTAAAAGATAAAAAAATTAAATTTACTAAAATGCAGAACGGTTGGATTAATTATAGAGAACTTTATAAGTTACATAGAGCTGCGAAAAGTAAGGAAGAAAGAAGAGAGATAAAATCTTTAATTATTAAATTAAAATTTAATTAGTCATGTTGGTACTAGATGATGGTAAACTCCAGGGGGAATGATCAGAGAGCTAAAAATGACTTGTCCCCCCGAAGTTAACTAATGAAGTATATGAAATAAACATAAACTAGATCAATGGTATCATATTCGGTTTTCTGTGGCAAATGTAATGTAGATTATAATAATTCTAAAGTGATAACGGACACCGGAAAATCTACTATATAGATTATCTAGACCCCTGAGCAATAAAAAGTACCCCAGGGGGTAATTATGGTGTATCTGGTGTATCTAAAAGACTATTATTCAATTATACCAACACTTTTAATCAATTTTAGTGGTGTATCTATGGTGTATCTATGGTGTATCTGGGATACACCACTCTTGCGCGCGCGATACTCAAAGTTTTTTAGACTACTTACTTTGTGATGAAATAATCTATATAGTAGAAATATTATGTTTAAAAAATTAGTATTCAATACTGCTAAAGAAGCTTTTCGTAGAGGTTTTAAAAAATATAAACGAGGTAAAAGAGAAACCGAGAGAGTGCCATATGATTTGGTTAAAGCAGACATAAAAAGAAAAATTAGAGGAACTAGGTTTTATGTAGGAGCAGAAGCTAAGGCAAGGCCTGGAATTGGTTCAAAAGGACTTCCAAAAGGTGGTAGACCTAGAATTTTTGGCAAAGCTTACGCATCTGATAAAAGAGGCAAAAGTATGCAAATTCCTATGATGACAAAAAAGCAAAGAGCTGCTAATCAAGAAGCTATAAGTCAATCTGTAAGAAAATTTATGAAAGATAAAATTGGAAAAAAAGCAAAAGGTGGTATGCAAAAAATGTTGCTTGGTGGTTTGCTTACTACAGGTATTAAAGCTGCTGCTAAAAAGTATTTTAAAACTGGAAATAAAACTCAACAAATAGTTAATAAATTTGGTGGTGGTAGAAAGTTTGCTAAACTAGATGTGAAATCAGGTATTAGATCTGAGGTTTTAAGAACTCTAAGAAATAAAAATTTAACTGTTGAGCAGAGAAGAAAAATAATAAGAGATATAAATAAATTAAACAGATAATGGCTGGACTTAAAAAAAAACAATTAAGAACAGATCTGGATCTCACTCCAAAACAAAAAATGTTTGTAGAAATCCTAGTACAAGACTATGGAACTATAACTCAACACGAAGCCTTAAAAAGAGCTGGTTATGATTGTAAAGATGATAACAGTGCAAAAGCAGTTGCTTCACAATTATTAAGCAGAAAATTAAATCCTCATGTTGCTAAGTATTTTGATAAGAGATTTGAGAAAGAACTTAAAAAATACGAGAGCGATAGCCTTAGACGATTCAAACGATTTGAAAGACTTTCAGATAAAGCTGAAAAGAAAGAACAGTTTGCTGCAGCTATTAATGCTGAATACAGATCTGGACAACTCGCTGGAGCTTTCATAGATAGAAAAGAAGTAACAGTTACTGGTCTGGAGGGAATGTCACGTGAGCAGCTTGAAAAGAAATTGGAAGAACTATCCAACAAGATTGATGGATACAACGCCAAGACAATTGAAGCTAAGTCAGAAGACGTTAAAACAACTCAGAACGGCTAAATGGTCTGATTGGCTTGATGCTTTCAATCAAGTACATAATTCTGGTATTACAACTTCAGTCGGAAAAATTAAGGTGGAGATAGATGAGTAGAGGCAAAAGAAAATCTAAGAGAAGAATTAAAAATAAAAAAACAATTCCACTCAATTACAAAAAACTTGGTAGTGATATATCTGCATATCCATTTGTGGAAATAGAGTGGCTTGATATCGAGGGGGATGCGGGCTGGAGTGATACAAAAGCTTTGAATAAAGAAAAACTTCCTGTATGTGTATCTAAGGGTTATCTTGCTAGCCAACAAAATGGTGTAACTAGAATATTCACGGATTATATTAAAACTAAAGAGAAACCAACATTTGACAGTATAGGAAATACTACTATTATACCCACATCAGTTATACAATCTATTAAGAAGTTAAGTTAGTTATGGGTGCATCAAATAAAGAAAGTAGACTTTGGAAAAAGGTTAAGCAAGGCTTACCCAAATGTTTTTTAACTCGCATAGAATCTAGCACAATCAATGGTATTCCTGACATTCATGGTGTTGGAAATAGTAAACTTTTTTGGATAGAACTTAAATCTGACGAAGCTACTTATCCTAAACTAAACAAGTGGCAAATAGTTTGGATCAATAAATATATTAAAGCTGGTGGCACAGTTTTTATCTTGAAAGAGACCCTTTCGAAGAGGTCTCTTAAACTGTACAGACCGGTGTCCGGTTTCACTGATTCTCGTTCCCTCGTGCCCGTTTTCTCGTTCTCGTTCCCTATACAATGGCCCACGGTCCAGGAACTCCTGCTGGGAGGAACCCAGTAACCTTCGGCAGCTCTCGTTTCCTGCCCACGTTTTCTTTTACCTCTTTTAGTTAGTTTGCGTGGGCTGGTAACGCGAGATCCCGTTCTCGTTTGAAAGAGAAACCTCGTTCTCGTTCACAGGACAAAGGACTGAGCCCCCTGCAGCTAGAACTTCGGGTGCTGGATCAGGAGAACTTCGTGCTTGACAGGTATCCCATGATGTCGTATCGTTTAGAAAACTAAAGGAGAAAATATGACAGTTGATTTTGAAGCACTGGATCTCGTTCGGGGCGAGAACAAAGCTCGTTCTTATAACAAGAGAATAGATGAGCTCCAGCAGCAGGTAAATGACCTTCAGGAGCTGGTAGCTCTGATGGTACAGGAACTACCAATGGAAAAGAAATGGTCGTTTGAAGAGAGATTAAAGAAAATAAAAAAAACAGCTTGACATATGTCCCATCGTATCTTATGTAAGTCTGGGCCTGGTAGGTGACGCGTTGAAGATATTCCGCTACTCAGTTACCAGACCCTGTTAACTAACAAAGGAGAAGTAAAATGAAGATCCATAAGAACTCGAAGTCGCTCGGTAAGCTAATTAAGAAAATTAATAAGGACAACGCACCACCTGATGGATGGGCTGCTGCAGATCGCGTTACTAAAGAGAAAGCTATTCAAGAGTCGGTACCCTATACGGATGTCGAAGAAGCTAACAAACCTGAAGAAGGAAAAGTGTATGCTTTGACTGGGGCCCGTGGGACCAACTGCATCGCTAACGGTAACAATTGGAAAGAATCGGAGGTTCATCAACTCACTATTAGATGGGGTAGCGATAAGGAGGTTACCAAGACGTATACATTTAACACTATCTTTGAAAAGGACTCGTTCTTGAAAGGTGTGGACGAAGCCAATGGTTGGCTTGAGTACGAACTAGTAGAAGGACCAGCAGCGTGAGCCTCGTCGTACTATATCTTTGCTTACTTTTCCTAGCCCCTAGTTTTACGCTGCTAGCCACTGGGATCCTGGTTCTCTCGTTTACAGGAATATTCTAAATGCCTCGCACCTCGTTTGAAAGGATAGCGCTGCGCGCACCAGTTACCTTCTAGCCGAGCCCTGCCAGCGCTGGAACTTCGTGCTGACGAAAGGAATGGGTAGGTTTCTAGTTTAGAATAATTCTAAAAGATAATTGTTGCATTGGTAGGTGGGATTTGATAAGACGAATGACAAACTTAACAAAAGGAGAAGTTATGGGATTAGACCAACACGCACATATAAAAGGAGTAAAGATTGATTGGGAAAAGTTTTTCAATGATGATGAATACTCTGACAAGGCAGGTGTCTTCGTTTGGAGAAAACACGCAAGACTTCAAGAGTTCATGGCTAGAAAATGGGCAGAACAAAACCCTGTTGAAAAAATAGACGGACATCTGGCGCACTTAGGTTTTAACGCTGACCAAAACGCACCCTGCTATATAACTGAAGATGTCGTGAAAGAGTTAGCCGAACAAATAGAAAAAGGCTTTTCTGATTACAACGCAGAAGACGGATTTTTCTGGGGACAACAGTTTCAAGAAGATTCGGTTAAAGAATACAAAGAGCAGGACATCAAGTTCTTAAAATTTTGCGAACAAGCTATCAATGATAAGAAAGTCGTTGAGTATTGGTGTTCATGGTAATGAGAAAGAAACTCGTTAAAACAATTAACTTAAACGAAGAGGCGACAGCTGTCGCCTCGCCTCGTTGTCGTGGTAGCAAAGATGAGGAGAAGTTTATTAAACAAATGGAACGGCTGGTGGCTGGGCTAGAAAAAACATTAAACATAGAAAAATATTCAACAAATGCTGATACCCTTATTAATAATACTAATAAAAAAGATAAAAAAAAGTTAAATTAACTATTGCAATAGTTATGGGATTTGATAAGACAACTTATCAATCATTAGATTGTGTAAATTAAACTAATAAAGAGGTCTTATGACACAAGCACAAAAAAGACTAAAGATAGAAGAGAAAAAAGTTATTCTATCTTATGTCCAATTAAAGCTTAAAGCGAATAGACTAACTAAAGAGTTAGACACAATGAAACAAAACATTGTTGATTGCTTTGAGAGAACAAACCAAAACTTAATCATTGTACAAGATGACAATGGCAACAGCTTTGGATTACAAAAAATAAATCGTAAGAGAAAAAAGTTTGAGACAGCAAACTTTAAAATTGCTCATAACGATTTGTATAACAAGTTCACTACTGAATTAGAATATTCAGAGTACAAAGCAATAGGGGATAACAATGCCCAATAATGATTTAATTAATATTGCTAATGTATTAAGTGAGAAGCTAAACTCAAATACACCAACATCACTAGCTGATATGGTTATTGACAATGGGCAAAAGAAACAACTCAATTATGAGATTATGTTTCAGTTGTTAATGGGTGAGTGTGAGAAACACATACTAGAAAACAATGGCAACCCTGTTGTTGATGAGTTCAAGGACAATGTATTAAAGAAATTTAGTACATTAGTTCAAGCACTACACAGCACCGAATAAGTTCATATGAAACCAATGGCGCGTTTGCGCCATTGGTGTATCTACACTACACAAGGCTCAATCAAACTACCTACTACAAACTAAAAACAGTCATCAGGTGATGACGTTAGAAAAACCCTGTTTTTTTGCGAAAGAGGTTTACAAAGCAATATATACAAATATACTTAGGACCCAAACGGTATGAATATTGAACATTTATCAGAAGAAGAATTAAAAGATATAATTTTTAAAAAACAACTTGAGTGGATCAAGTTATGCCAGGATAATTTTATTATTTTCGCAGAGACTGTTTGGCAAGATTTTATTTATCGTAAAACAAAGGACCCAAAGAAATGGGGGCACCATCAAATAATAGCTGAAGCATTTGAAGGCATCGCTGATGGAGACGAAAAGAGGCTCATCATTAATATGCCTCCACGACATACTAAATCAGAATTTGCATCTTATTTATTCCCCGCTTGGTTTATTGGTAAGTATCCAAAGAAAAAAATTATGCAAGTTTCACACAACGCTGAACTTGCTTCAAGGTTCGGTAGCAAAGTTAGAAATTTAATGAACACAGCAGAATACAAACAAATTTTTGGTAATGTACAATTAAGAGAAGATAGTAAGGCAAAAGGACGTTGGGAGACCAATCATGGTG
>TARA_Y100000385_G_scaffold214371_1_pt1 | contig 15782 bp, 14 predicted proteins | sample TARA_Y100000385 | Tara Oceans TARA_Y100000385 (sample SAMEA2620980) | marine metagenome | biome: marine biome (ENVO:00000447); feature: surface water layer (ENVO:00002042); material: "saline water (ENVO:00002010), including plankton (ENVO:xxxxxxxx)" | depth 5 m
ACGAGAAAAGGCATGAATTCTATCAAAAATGGATAATGAATCTCTCAGTGATCCTTCCGATTTTTCGGCAATTAAATGAAGAGCTTCATATTCAGCTTTGACATTCTCTTTATCAGCGACAAATTTTAGATGCTCTGCAATTGATTTTACTTCAATTTTTTTGAAATCAAAAACCTGACAACGCGATAGAATTGTTGGAAGTACTTTATTTTTTTCAGTCGTTGCTAAAATAAAAATTGCGTGCAATGGCGGTTCTTCTAAAGTTTTCAAAAAAGCATTAAAAGCTGCAGTTGAAAGCATGTGAACTTCATCGATGATGTATACCTTATATTTTCCAACTTGGGGGGCAAACCTAACTTGATCAATTAATTGACGAATGTCATCTACTTTATTATTCGACGCGGCATCAAGTTCAAAAACATTTAATTCAAAACTTATATCTGAAGGAGAGTGAACTTCATTGATTCGGTTGGCCAAAATTCTTGCACAGGATGTTTTACCTACTCCTTTGGGTCCGCAAAAAAGCAACGCCTGTGGTATATTCCCTGAAATTACTTCATGCTCTAGCGTATCAGTTATGTGCTTTTGACCTACAACTTCATTAAATGAAGATGGGCGATATTTTCTTGCTGATACGACATAGGGCACATCCATTCCTCAAAGCTAAGGAAGAGATTCTAGTTAAGTGGCCAGAATTGAAAACTGGCAAAGAAAATTATTTGAAACATTATAATTGCGAAGGCTGTATTGTTTTTCGCTGAAGGAATTTTATCAACAAGAATCCATTGAATCAATGCAGAGGTTAATGCCCAACCTAAATAGTTTAAAATTCCAGGACCTGAGCCTGAAAAGATCCAGAAACGTAAATCAGTTGCAACAGGCTCCATTAATAAATCAACTGATAGCAATAGCATAACAGCAGCAGAACACCTTAAGAGTCTAGAAAAATCTTGAAGGTAAAAAGCGCAAATTTGGGCGGCTGACCATGAAAGAACAAGCCAATTTAGTCCCATTACCCATGGAACACCCAGAATTTGTGAGCCTAACCCTTCCAAATACAGGTAAGTGCCAAAAGGCAGCCCTGTTTTAACCCCGATGATTTCAACTAACAATCCAATGATAAACGTTAAAAAAAGTCGAAATTTTAGAGTCTCTGTCTTGGCAGAGGTTATGTAAAGGGCAAAAAAAGAGAGAATTAAAGTAAGTGGAGATAAAATTGAAAAAAGACCAAAATACTTCGAATGAAAACCTAAAATTCCAACAGCATAAATGATACCAAGGACAGAAATGTTGAGTTTACTTTTCATTTTAATTTTATTTCTAAAGATCGTGTATTAAGTAACTTTGTTGCAGAAAAGTTTACAAAAATAAAACCTTCAGCTGGTGGTTTGCAAAAAAGTAATGTAGAATACATATTTTACTCAAATTTTAGAAAGTAATATTTGTAGATTATTTAGAACATCGAATACATAATTAGGTTTAGATTTATTTTTTGAGGCAAATAATGTTGCAAATAAGGAATACACGCAAACTTTTCTTACCTTTGCCGCCCTAATTTCATTAACATATGAACCAATACGAAACCGTTTTCATATTAAATCCCGTCTTATCTGAAGATCAGATAAGGGAAGCGGTTGATAAGTACACAGACTTCCTTAAATCTAATGGAGCCGAAATTATCAACGTTGAGAAATGGGGGTTGCGTAAACTAGCATACCTCATTGACAAAAAGAAGAGTGGCTTTTACAACCTACTCGAATTCAAAGCTCCAACCAATATTATTTCTCCTTTAGAAGTGGAAATGAAGCGCGACGAACGAGTCCTAAGATTCTTGACCGTTGTTTTGGATAAAAATGGAATTGAATATGCTTCAAAAAGAAGGGATAAAGTCAAAAATTCTTAATAATTTATTGTCATGAGTACTTTAGAATCAACTGCAGGCAACCAATCAGAGATTAGATATTTACAGCCAATCGCTATTGATGCCAAAAACAACAAAAAATATTGCCGCTTCAAGAAGTACGGAATAAAACATATTGACCACAAAGACCCAACTTATCTCTTGCGCTTTGTTAATGAACAAGGTAAAATTTTACCAAGAAGAATCACTGGAACTTCCCTAAAATATCAGCGAAAGCTTGCTGTAGCAATCAAACGAGCTCGCCATCTAGGCCTCATGCCATACGTAGCTGATAACCTTAAATAGTATTTGACATGGATTTAATTTTAAAAACAGATGTTGAGAACTTAGGTTATAAAGACGACCTAGTTTCTGTAAAAAATGGATACGGTAGAAATTTCCTTATTCCGCAAGGGAAAGCCGTTTTCGCCACTCCTTCTGCAAAAAAAATGCTTGCAGAAGATATTAAGCAGAAAGCTCACAAAGAAAAAAAGATTATCGATTCAGCGAAGTCAACTGCAGAAGGTTTGTCCAGAATTGAATTAAAAATATCTGCCAAGGCTGGTAAGTCGGGAAAACTTTTTGGTGCAGTGACCAATTCAGACGTTTCCGATAAACTTAACGAAATGGGCCACTCAATAGAAAAGAAATATATCCAGATACTTGGCGGAACTATTAAAAGTGCTGGAAAATATTCTGCCAAAATCAGGTTACACCGAGAGGTAATTGCAGACTTTCAGTTCGAAGTCACTGCGAAGACTAAATAATTTTTTTCTCGGTAGCCCTATTTCTGTGGCTTAGGTTTTTCTAAATTCGGAATATGAATTTACCAGCGAGCCAAAATGAAAAATGGATAGGGTTAATTGCCGGAATGATTTTAGCTTTTTTGCCGGGCTTTGAAGCTTTTTCATCCATAGGAGATCCAGGTCATTGGCCTCTACATTTGGGGTGGAGCCTATTTGGAATGGTAATCCTAGGCTATCGAACTGTAATAAATGATAAATTTATTTTATCTCCGATATTAATTGTTTGGTTACTGCTCGTACTATGGTCATTCATCGGATATTTCATAGCTCCAATAACTGCATTTTCAGAGTGGAAACTATCATCTTTTAGATATCTTGGCTATGCGGGTTTTCTTTTTATTGGAATTAATCTCAGATCCAAAAATGGGACCATTCATCCGTTGATATCAAATGCAATTGTCGGATTCGGAGCTATTGTATCTATTTACTTTTTAGCTGAATTTTTAAAAACCAAAAATGGAATTCTAGACCCTTACTTAATTTCCGGAATATTAGGGCATAAAAATTTTAATGCTTCTGCGATCGCTGTATGCATACCAATGAATGTCCTGCTCATATACCAATCTCCCCGGAATAAATGGCTACTTACTACGATACTCATTTTGAGCCTAATTTCAATCGCCTTAACTCAAACAAGAAGTATTGTCTTGGCTGGAGTTATATCTCTATCAATTATTTTACTAAACGGTTGGAGACCAAATAAAAAAATATGGATATTAATTACAATAGCAATCCTGGGAATTTGTTCTTTTTTATCCCATACTGAAATACGAGAACGATTATTTGACTCTACAAATATGAAAATCAGAGGGGTATTTTGGAGTCATTCCATGGAAATGGCCAAATCCTCACCATTAAGTGGAGTTGGCAGTGGACAATGGCGGATTCAATTCCCAAAATACGGGCTGCAAGGAACCAACCCAAGCGTGGCGGAAGGGATAACAGCTGAAGTAAGACCTCATAACGATTTTCTTTGGATTCTATCTGAAAATGGAAGTATTGGATTTCTGATTTTTATAATTTTCATTATTTACTTTTGGGTTTCTTGGCTTAAAGAAGGTGAAAGAAACATTTCACATCATTGTATAGGTGCTACTTTAATAATCGTTACCGTTTATTCTTTTTTTGAATTCCCATTAGAGAGAGTTGCAGTTTACGCTCCTTTTATGCTGACAATGGGATCATTGGTTAAAAGAGAAAATAGATCGAATATAATTTTACACCAAAAATGGACGATCCTTATCGTTTTTGGATTTCTGTTATCACTCTCGTATTCAAGTTTAAAAGCAATCGAGGGAGATAAAAACAATCAGGTTGTATTGAAAAATAATGCAAATAAAGCCTCGAATAAGATTCAGGAAAGTGCTTTAGCAGCCCAAAACTCATGGAATGAGCTTGATCGCTTCGGGAATCCATTACCATATTTTTCAGGGATGGGTAGTATGTTTTCAGAGGCACAAAGATTGAAAAATAAAAAAATCGGACCCAAGAACTTCGTCAAAGCGGAAAATCTTTTTCTTCAGGCCTTAGAAATTCATCCAAACCACGTAGTGACAATTTTTCAACTTGGCAACCTATATAGTTACAGAGGTCAATTGCAGAAAGCTAAAAAAACATATGAGACCCTTTTACAAAAATCTCCAAGACACCCCGGCGGACAGTTAGCATATGCCAAGAATCTGCTAAAATTAAATAAACCAGAAGCAGCTTCTAGAATATTAATATCCGCTTTTCTAGAAGAAAGATATTATCAATCAAATAATTTCAAAAACCTTGTGACTGAGTCTCTTAGAAGATGTCCACAAAACACTTCACATAAAGGATTAAGCATAGTTATTAGCGATCGAGAAACTCTAAGTGATGTACAGCTTTTTCAAAATTTTCAAGCATTTCAAGCGCAAAAAAGAAAAAAGAATTATTGAATCTCTATTAAAACCGGGCAATGATCACTGCCATATTCATCATTTAAAATATCTGTTTTAACCACTCTTGGCATCAAACGCGCGGAAACAAGATGATAATCTAGTCTCCAACCAATATTTCGAGACCTAGCTCCTGATCGCATACTCCACCATGAATACTTTACTAGATCAGGATTCATCGATCTCCATGAATCAATAAAACCTTTTTTAAGAAGATTATCTAGACCGTCAATTTCAGTTTGCGTATAGCCTGGCGTTCTATTATAGTTACTTTTCGGGTTAGCGAGATCCATTGGTTTATGGGCTACATTCAAATCTCCACAGTATACAAGTGGTTTTTTATTGTCATATTCTTTAAGAATATTTGAAATTTCAATATCCCAATCACTCCTATTTTTTAGCCTGGATAGATCACTTTTAGAATTTGGAACGTATGCGGTCGCTACATAAAACTCCGAAAATTCAGCAACAATCAATCTGCCCTCACCATCATGTTCTTCGATTTTTACACCAATTCTTACAGATATGGGTTCCATTTTTGAAATTAAAGCTGTCCCGCTATAGCCTTTTTTGTTGGCGGAGTGAGCGATAACATTATAACCCGAACCGAATAAAACCTCGGAGACCTGCTCTTCTGTTGCCTTTGTTTCCTGAAAACAGACAATATCTGCATCCCATTTTTTTAATTGACCCAAGAGACCTTTAGAGCCTGCGGAGCGAATTCCATTTACATTCCACGATATAATTTTCATAATGTTAAATTAATGATGACCAAATAAATTTTATTTTTGAATTCAAACTACATATTACGACGATATTGACCACCAACTTTAAACATAACATCCGTTATCTGGCCAATTGTACAGTATTTCACAGCCTCCATGATAGAATCAAAAATATTTTTATTTTTTAGCGCCGCCATTTGAATATCCATGAGAACTTTATCCGCTTTCTTTTTCGAAGCCTCGGCGACAGTTTTAACCATCAAAATTTGATTCTCTTTCTCATTTTTTGTCGCTCTAATAACCTCACTTGGAATTAAAGTCGGGGAGCCTTCTTTACTTAAAAAAGTATTTACCCCGATAATTGGATATTCTCCAGTATGTTTTTGCATCTCATAATGCATTGACTCCTCTTGAATCTTACCACGTTGATACATGGTCTCCATAGCACCTAAAACCCCTCCTCTCTCATTAATACGGTCAAATTCAACCATTACAGCTTCCTCCACCAATTCGGTGAGCTCTTCTATAATGAAGGAACCTTGTAAGGGATTTTCATTTTTTGCTAAGCCCAATTCATTATTAATAATCAATTGGATAGCCATAGCTCTTCTTACACTCTCCTCGGTTGGAGTAGTTATAGCCTCGTCATATGCATTAGTATGTAAAGAATTACAATTATCATAAATAGCATATAGAGCTTGCAGAGTTGTTCGAATATCATTAAAACTGATCTCTTGAGCATGCAAGGATCTTCCTGAGGTCTGAATATGATACTTTAACATTTGAGCTCGATCATTTGCTCCATATTTTGACTTTAGAGCTTTTGCCCAAATCCGTCTTGCAACTCTTCCAATAACTGCGTATTCAGGGTCTATTCCATTGGAAAAAAAGAAACTTAAATTCGGTCCAAATAAATTTATATCCATACCTCTGCTCAGGTAATATTCAACATAAGTAAAGCCATTTGCCAATGTAAAAGCTAGCTGAGTAATTGGATTCGCTCCTGCCTCCGCTATATGATATCCAGAAATGGAAACAGAATAAAAATTGCGAACTTTATTTCTTATAAAATATTCTTGAACATCACCCATCAAACGCAAAGCAAATTCAGTTGAGAAAATACAAGTATTTTGAGCCTGATCCTCCTTCAGAATATCTGATTGAACCGTTCCTCGTGCTAAATTCAATGCTTTATTTTTAAGCTTTGCATATATATCAGATGGCAAAACTTCATCCCCTGTGACTCCTAACAAAAGCAGTCCCAGGCCGTCATTACCTTTTGGTAAGGCACCATTATACTTTGGAGGATCCAGTCCTAAAGATGCATATTTATTTTTTTTAAAACGCTTAACTTGATCAATTAATTTATTTTTTATGATATAACGCTCGCATTGCTGATCAACTGCTGCATTCAGAAAAAAACCTAAAAGCATTGGAGCAGGGCCATTTATAGTCATTGAAACCGAAGTCATAGGATCACATAAATCAAAACCAGAATAAAGTTTTTTTGCATCATCTAAGCAACTGATACTAACGCCAGCATTTCCAATTTTCCCATAAATATCTGGTCTCCTGTCGGGATCGTGACCATAAAGAGTTACTGAATCAAATGCTGTCGAAAGTCTATTAGCAGAAGTCCCCATAGACAAATAATGGAATCTCTTATTCGTTCTTTCGGGCCCACCTTCACCAGCAAACATTCGTGTTGGATCTTCATTATTTCGCTTAAAAGAATAAATTCCTGAAGTGTAAGGGAAAGACCCTGGTACGTTTTCCTGTAAAAGCCACTTCAAAATATCTCCCCAAGATCTGTAGTTTGGAGTAACAACTTTTGGTATCTTTTGATTGGATAGACTAATGATGTGGGTATCAACGTGAATTTCTTTTCCTCGAACTTCATAAGTGTATTTATCAGAAGTATAACGACTTTTGAGAGCTCCCCACCCTTGAATCGCTTGCCAATTCTTGGAATCCAAGCTCATTTTGAGTTCTTTTTGTGCTTTTTTAAGATCTTCTAAAGATTTATTGTCATCAGAATCTTTTATTTTTTTAAGTTCCGCAATAGAGCGGTTAAAAGAATATAAAATATCTGCGATATTCGATTGATTTTCAACCCAAAGATTGTAATCTCTTACACTTTCAGAAATTTCACTCAGGTATCTGCTTCTATTCCCTGGTATGATGTAATTTTTTTCACTCCCCCCCCCCTCTCTCGAGGAGCTCACCGAAAATTTGGCGGAATTTGATTTCTTTGACATAAGAGTGAAAATCGCTTTGTAAAGAGTATTTGTTCCAGGATCATTAAATTGAGAAGCCATAGTTCCAAAAACTGGCATAGCATCAAGATGCTCTTCCCATCGGTTTTGATTTCTTTGAACTTGCTTTTTAACATCTCTTAATGCATCTAAGGCTCCTCGTTTATCTAATTTATTGAGAGAAATAAAATCAGCAAAATCAAGCATATCGATCTTTTCTAATTGAGTTGACGCGCCGTATTCAGGAGTCATAACATAAAGAGAAACATCCGAGTATTCTAGAATTTCCGTATCAGATTGGCCGATACCACTTGTTTCAAGGATAATCAGATTAAAACTTGCTGATTTTAAAATTCTTAAAGCATCCGAAATATGTTTACTCAGAGCAAGATTGCTTTGTCGGGTAGCGAGTGATCTCATAAAAACCCTAGAATCATTAATTGAATTCATTCGAATCCGATCTCCCAATAATGCACCACCACTTTTTCGCTTTGTAGGGTCCACAGATACGATAGCGATTTTTTGATCAGGATGGTCTTCTAAAAACCTTCTAACCAACTCATCTACCATAGAACTTTTTCCAGCTCCACCTGTACCTGTAACACCTAAAATTGGAGTTTTGCTCTTCTCACACCTATCATGAAAAATTGAAGCCGATTCTGAAAAAACTTTCGGAAAATTTTCTGCACATGATATAAGCCTTGCAATAGATTTTGGAACTCCGTTTAATCCTGGTGTAATATGATTTTTTATACTACCCCCAATCGGGTAGTCGCACTTTTTTAGTAAATCATTTATCATACCTTGCAGACCAAGTAATCTTCCGTCATCAGGGTGATAAATCTTTGTAATTCCATATTCTTGTAATTCTTTTATTTCTTCTGGAAGAATAGTCCCGCCACCTCCGCCAAATATTTTAATTTTTTTACCTCCGAACTCTTGAAGTAAGTCATACATATATTTAAAATATTCTATGTGACCGCCCTGGTAGGATGTCATTGCAATAGCATTCACATCTTCTTGAATAGCAGTATTGACTACTTCCTCGACACCACGATCATGGCCTAGATGAATAACCTCAGCACCACTTGATTGCAAAATTCTTCGCATAATATTAATGCTAACGTCATGACCGTCAAATAATGATGCAGCAGTAACAATTCGAATTTTGTTTTTCGGTACGTATGGTTTAGTTTCTGCCATTGATCAATTCTTAAAAAAAACAAAGATACGTGGATAGCCCTCCCATTAGATTAGGGTTTCATAGTTACTGAAAAATGTGAAATTGAATTATCTTGGGCACTTTAGAAAAATGAGATTGTAAAATCAATAAAGCAACATACTATTCATAATTTTCACCTTCAGAAAAACCAATCAGAAAAAGTCTACTTTTTGCCCGAGTAAAAGAAGTGTACAGCCATCTCAAATACTCCTTTTGTGCGGGATTTTCAATATAAGGTCGTTCAATAAAAACATCATCCCATTGACCACCTTGAGCCTTATGAGCTGTTAATGCATAACCAAATTTTAATTGTAAAGCCTGGCCGTAAGGATGATTCATTAAAAAATCAGAACGTCTAGAATTAGGTAGGCCAGAATTTTTAAATTCAATCATAATCTCGGAATACAAAAGATCTGATTGCTCCCGAGATAATCTTGCACTATTGCTATCTAAAGTGTTCAAAATAACTTTAGCTTCGAAGCTAGATTCATCAATATCCATCCATTGAAGGGATGCGTCAGCGAAGTGCAATCCATATTTCTTTTCCTCATTTCTCCAGGAAAGTATCTTAAAAATGTCCCCATTTGCAATAAAGTCGGGGCCCGAATCTTTGTCCATCCAAAAATCATTATTTTGAACTACCATTACCAAATCGCCAGCATTGATAATATCATCGTATCCAAGTAATGTAGTTCTAATTTGTCGGTTATATAAAACCGCTCTGGAATTAGATCTTGTAATTACAATGGAATTGAATTCTGAATGACCGAATGAACCTTCAAAATAATCATTTAGATCGGAGAGATTATTGATGAAATGTACTTCATTGCTGGGTTTTAAAACTGGATAATAAATATTTTCTGCGAACATGGCTCTTCTTAAAGCATCTGCGCAATCAAGAATTCCTGATTCTTCATCTTGCCGCATTATTTGTTTTAGCATTGTGTATGAGCAATTTATTCCATGTGAAGTCCTAATTTTTTCCATATCTAAAGCGGGACTATTAATTTGACCCACAGGTGGAAGTTGAGCATTATCTCCAACTAAAATGAGTTTGCAATTTTTTCCGGATTTTAAAAAATAAAATAAATCCCCTAACATATTTCCATTCTCTCCTTTATCAGAAATCATGGAGGCTTCATCAATTATAAAAATTATATTTTTTCCGCGATTTTCTCTCAGGATACGCTTATAATATCCATCTGATCCTCTGACAGTTTTGTATATCATTCGATGAAGAGTAAATGCATGTAATCCCCATGCCCCTTGTAAAACTTTGGCAGCACGTCCAGTAGGCGCAGCCAAAACTAATTTCCAACCATAATTTTCTGCTACTCTTGCCACGACACGAGCCAATGTGGTTTTCCCTGTACCCGCAAATCCCATTAGAATAAAAACACTATTTAAATTAACATTGTCAACCTCGGGGCACAAGAGATCTGAGATATTCTTAAGCCCCTTATTTTGGCCTTTAGTGGGTGTCCCAGGGAACTCTTTTAAAAAAATGTTGTAAAGTGTATCAGAATTCACGGTCATGGATCAAGGTAGCAAGGTAATATTTCATAATTTCGCTACGAAAACTTTTTATCATGACTTCAAAAAATATTTTTTATCTAAGAATCCTACTAGGGATAATTACATTGGTTTTATCCTACAGGATCTACAGAATTATAATGCAACCGATTGAATTCGCCTCGATTAAGGAGAAACGTTATGAAAAAATAACTAACCGACTTGAACAGTTAAGAGAAGCCCAATTAATATTCAAGTCTGAGTATAACCAATATGCAAACAATTTTGATGATTTAGTTTATTTTCTTCAAAATGCGCAAGTAAGCATAATTGAAAGAAAAGACAGTTCTTTTATGAGATATGACAAAGTTTATCAAACTGATATGCTCAAAGACACCATTATTTACAGAATTATCGGTCAAACATCGGCAAAAGATAAATTAATGTCTTCCAATCCAGAGTTATTCAAAGTAAACTTCAGTGTTTCTGATCTACGTTACATACCCTTTGCAAAAGACTCAACAGAGTTCAGTATAGCTACTGGTCATGTAGATAGGAATGGTGTTCGAGTTCAAGTTTTTGAAATAAAAGCGCCGAATACAGATTTTTTTCATGATATCTATGATGATTATGAGTCTTTGATATTAGGATTGCGGATAAATGCTTTAGCCATAGGGTCACTGACAGAACCAACCTTAAGTGGAAACTGGAAATAATTTTACTCCTCCAGAATGGATCTTTTTCCCGGAAGTAGATTCATTTTCAAAAAATCAAGTTGTACTTGTAATCGGTAAGTCTGATGGTGTTGATTTCTTGATTTGCAATGAATCTGATAATAGGCCACTTGGTTCAGTTATTTCTCTGGATTTCCATGACTTTAAAACGTGGTATGATGAAAATTATTCGAAATTTTCGAAATGCCTTCTTTTTGGTGAAGAAGTTTTTGGTGCATGGTATCCAGAGGGTTGGGTAAGTAATGATCTAGATTGGATAAAACCTCTAGATCCAGATGGGGAAAATTGGAATAGTCTAAAAATTGACTTCGGTATAGAATTATATTTCAGATTACCTTCCGAATTGCCGAATACGATAGATTTCTATCCAATGATGGCTCTAAATGCTAATCGATGGTTAAAAAATGGCAAGGAAAGTGTGAGAGTTCATAAGAATGGGAACCGAATGGAAATTGCCGTCATTAAAAAAAATAAACTCGATATTCACACAGTATTTGATGTTAAAACAAGTAGTGAAGCTGCATATAATTGTCTTTTAGTATACGATCAATCAGGAGTTCATACCGAACACACACCTTTGATCTGGGAGGGCCAGATGGATGAAATTGCGTGGAAAAAACTTAGATCATTTATAAAAAGAATTGATACTTCATCTTCACATCCTTGGTCAGCATTGTCCGTGCTAAATACTTGACCTATGAGAATCATTCGAGGACGAAATAAAGGAAAAATACTTAATGCGCCAAAACATCTTCCTATCCGACCCACAACAGATATGGCCAAAGAGGGGATTTTTAATATCCTTGAAAACTACTTCGAATGGGATTCAACCAGAGCATTGGATTTATTTTGCGGGTCTGGTAATATCAGTTTCGAATTGGCGAGTCGAAGATGCCACAATATCATATCCGTAGACTCCTACCCTAACTGTATTCGTTATGTAAATAAAATTTCAAAGGACCTTAAATACGATGAGATTCAGACTGTGTTGGGAGATGCTATGGTATATTTAAGTCGTCAAAAAAAAAAATGGAATTTTATTTTTGCCGACCCTCCTTATGATTTTAATAATTACGAAGAACTAATCTTTAAATCCATAGAAAGACTAGAAAATGACGGGATTTTCATCTTAGAACATGGTGGAAAAATTGACTTTCAAAATTATGATAACCTGTTAAGTGTAAGAAAATATGGTAGTGTCAGGATTAGTGTTTTTCAGAAATCATCCATTTCATCCAACTCTTAATGGCCATTGAACGGTGACTTATTTTTTGTTTTTCCGTGAAAGACATCTGCGCAAATGTTAAGCCCTCGAACTGGTGCGGAGAAAAAATAGAATCATATCCAAAGCCATTAATTCCATATTCTTTATCCGTTATAAAACCTTCTACACAGCCTTGAAAGATATTTGAACCCGTGTTATTTGTAAATGCTAATACCGTTCGAAACTTCGCATTTCGATTTGTCTTAAATTTCATTTCCGCCAATAATCTAATTCGATTAGCTGAATCATTTTTTGTAATCCCTGCATAGCGAGCAGAATACACCCCAGGTTCGCCAAAAAGAATATCAACTTCGAGGCCACTATCGTCTGCAAGAGTGGGTATCCCTGTTTTTTTAAAGACAAAATTTGCTTTTTGCAACGCATTTTGTTCAATAGTCTCTCCCTTTTCCATAAGCTCCTCATAAATCCCAACTTGATCCAAAGTATAAACCGTCCATTTCTTTGGTAACAAATTCCGAATTTCGATTAGTTTATTTTTATTTTGAGTTGCTAAGACTAGTTTCGTCATAAGCTGAATTAATTATGAAGAATATATCATTTCAGTCTAAATGAAATATTCGCCGCAAGATTAAGAAAAAATGCGGTATGCATTGTGAAAATCACGCATTTTTTCTATAAAAGCCCTGACAATCAAGTTATTTTTAGATGAAAAAGAAATAATCCATTGAAATGAATAATTTTCAAATTCAAATATCTTTAAACTCTGTTTTTCTTTTTTATCGAGTCTAGAAGACTCTGACTCAGGGAGTAAAACAACGCCAAGTCCCCTCCTGCCTGCTGAAATAGCCGAGCTCCAATGACCTTCGGGTAGAAGCACTTGTTGAACTTCTGATTGAAGACCCGCTTCATAAAGTTTTAAACTTAATTGTTTATTCGCTGTGATAATAGAATTTCTGGATCCGATTAAATCTCGGGCATTTATCTTTTGAAATTCAATTAAATCGTTACTAGTAAAATGAAAAAGACAAATATTTTCATTGAATAAAAGCTGATTATTTAGATTATCAGAAGGTTTCTGGTAATTAGAACTAATAATTATATCGCAATCATAATTCAACAAATCTTGGCTTAAACTATTTGGATTAACATCTATAATTTCAATTGAAACTTCTGGATTAAACTCTTTAAAATAAATCAATGTATCAGTTAACCATTGGGGTTGGTCGAATGACATCCAACCTAGTTTCAATATTCCACTTAAAGGATTTTTTAAGTCTTCTATCGCAGAATACAATTCATCTGCTTCGTGAAGAATTCGCTTTATTTGATAAAATACATTTTTACCTACTTGTGTTAGCTTAAGCGGCTTATGGGATCTATTTATTAAGACTGCTCCTAGTGTTTCTTCCATTTTATTTATCTGAGAGCTCAATGTGGGTTGAGAAACAGAACATTCTTCGGCAGCCCGTGCAAAATTTCGAAACTTTTCTAAAGCCACGAAATATGACATTTGCGTGAGACTTACAGAATAGCCCATCTTTGATATCTTATATATGGTAACAATTGAGATCCAAAACCCGAATAATACCTAGCCAAACCCTCTTCTTTACTGCCTTCAAAATCCAAAATATCCCACCTCCCACAACCAAACAAAATCAATTCATTGATCAAGTGTGTCATGGCATTACTCTCTCTTCCCTCATCTGAAATTGAGCTAAAAAGGAGTGTCATTCTATTTCCCGAAAAAGCAATAAAAACACCTGCTTGAAAGCGATTACCAGGGCCATAAATAGTCCAAACTGCTCCCTTTCCAATATGTAGAAGGTGGTACATGATTTGACGGATTGAATCAATAAATATTTTTGAGACTCCATAACGCAGTGCTTGCCGCTCACTAAATTCTCGAATCAAAGTATCTGGAGTATCGTGCTCGAATATAGTTAGTTCATATTTTGAAGACGCCTTGAGATTCCGTTTAGCTTGATTACTAAAACCATTGTATACTTTTTCATAATCATTTGAAAGAGTTAATTCATAATTCGGTATTAAGCTAAAGCGTTGCAACCTAAAGTTATTAAAATGCCAATTCTCTTTTCTAATATCCCAATCTTTTGGGCGGTGAAAACAAATATCCACTTTTTTAAAAATCCCAGGGAGTTGATCTAAAGCTTTCAATATTTTCTCCGATTTGTTTGCAGATTTTCCTATTGGTCCCCACTGCTGTATTCCAAAAGGTAAATAACCGGACTTGAAACCAATTACTCTTTTATGGGCTATAGGTAGGGCAATATCCTCTCCAATCATAGCCCCCCATTCCACCCCAATCGAGTCACCGTAAGCCTCAGTATCATATGGGAATTTTCTCTCAGAATCTGCATACAAAAACTTCCAAAATTCGCTATCCCAATTTCCCTCGATCCATCTCATTATGTTCTGACTTTTAAAAATTGCTTTAATCCTTTTACCCAGTTTTCGTATGGTTTATTTTCTTCCTCAATAGACATATTCGGACCAAAAAATCTCCAATGAGATGCGATTTGAATGCCCGACCCATATCGAGACGCATGAGAATTCCAATCTGTTAAAAATTTCAATAGTTCATTTTGAGTGAGATCTTTAAGATTTTGGTCCATTATTGAGACCGGGAACCAAAGTCTATGAGGTAAGCCATATTCATTAAACGCACCACGATTATTATCTAGCCATATCGGAATTGGGACTCCAACTCCCGCTCGATAACCACACTTTCTTGCAAACTGCATACTCCAGTCTTCTTGAATTAATGTTTTATCAATTGCAGAGTATATATCAGGAATTTTCATTTTTAAATAATGAAACCTTAAACGCACCACTTTTTGATTTATTAGTTTTGCTAAAATACCTGATTCTGTTTTTATCCAATTAATTCCTCTTTTATCCCCGTGGTAAGAAGGGTGAATACCGAGGCCTGGAAATGCATTAGATATATTCTTCAGCCCCTCTCTCACGCGAGAGTTTATGACAACAGGACCCCTATCAAATTCATCTCTTTTAGGACCGACCCATGCAAAGAGCTGGAATCTCACTTCAGGATGCAAACGTTTTAAAGCAGTTAAATCTTTCCATGAATCAAACGGATCCAAAGAATCAAAACGAGCCTTTAATCTTCTCAGGTTACCACTAAAAAAATCTTTCAAAAAACTCAAGCATCTGTGAAAAATATTAAATCCCCTAAACGCATATAAATGATCTATATCAATTATTATGCTTGGTGGTGGCGATTCTCTTTGCTCCAGACTAAATTCTGGCCTAAAAATTTGAATAAATTTTTCTGTAAGAACGTGAAGTTCTGGTATTCCCATTATCTCTGGCGTATCTATGAATTTTCGACAAAAATTTTCACCATTATATCGACCATGTTCGTCATTAATATTCGATTTTTTCTCTTCTGACCTACTAGCCCCAAATGCTATAAGGGCCATATAGTCGGGGGATCCATCAG
>TARA_Y100000385_G_scaffold54463_2_pt1 | contig 15758 bp, 16 predicted proteins | sample TARA_Y100000385 | Tara Oceans TARA_Y100000385 (sample SAMEA2620980) | marine metagenome | biome: marine biome (ENVO:00000447); feature: surface water layer (ENVO:00002042); material: "saline water (ENVO:00002010), including plankton (ENVO:xxxxxxxx)" | depth 5 m
TGTATCTGCTGCTTTCACATACTTTTTTAATTCTGAAACAACATTTTTTTTATCTTCCGAGACCTCATACTTAGGAGTAAATCCATTTTCAATATCTATTCCCATCCCTCCTTTCTTAGGTAAATCTCTGATATGACCAACACTTGATTTCACCAAAAATCCTTTTCCTAAATATCCTTCAATTGTTTTTGCTTTTGCTGGTGACTCTACAATTACTAAGTTCTTTGCCATAATGATTTTATAAAGTTTAATTAAAAAAGTTCTGCAAATAAAATAAATAAAAATTGAATCTGCCAAATAAAATTTTATGTCAGTTTACGTATATTATATAATAATATAAATAAAATAACATCTGACACATTGTCATAGTTTGTCAAAAAATTTTAATTTTGCAGTTCTAAAATAGATGAATAGATGAATTTAGAACAATTGATTGTAAAAGATATTGAAGTAAGCAAACAAGGAGAAAGTTTGAATTTAGAAAACAACTCTAATGCTTCTAGGAAAATGTATATTGAAAGTTATGGATGTCAGATGAATTTTTCTGATTCCGAAATTGTTGCTTCTATCCTTAAAGAGGAAAGTTTTACTACTACACAAAACATTAGTGAAGCTGATTTAGTTTTTGTAAATACTTGTTCGATTCGAGAAAAAGCAGAACAAACAATCAGAAAAAGATTAGAGTTTTATAATTCCATAAAAAAGAAGGGGAATAAAGGAATGATTGTAGGAGTATTGGGATGCATGGCAGAGAGATTGAAAGATAAATTACTAGAGGAAGAAAAATTAGTTGACATTGTAGTAGGACCTGATGCATACAGAGACTTACCGAACCTAATAAAACAAGTTGATAATGGTAGAAAAGCGGTAAATGTTATATTATCCAAAGAAGAAACATATGCAGATATTAGTCCTGTAAGACTTGGAGGGAATGGAGTAACAGCATTTGTATCCATTACCAGAGGTTGTGATAATATGTGCACTTTTTGCGTAGTTCCATTTACAAGAGGAAGGGAAAGAAGTAGAGATCCTAAAAGTATAATTACGGAATGTAAACAACTTGTATCAGATGGATACAAAGAAGTTACTCTTCTTGGTCAAAATGTAGATTCTTACTTATGGTATGGGGGGGGTCCAAAAAAGGATTTTGAAAAATCTTCTGAAAAAACCAAGAAAGAAAGTATAAATTTTGCGATTTTATTAGATATGGTTGCAAATACATGCCCTGAATTAAGAATCCGATTTTCAACATCAAACCCTCAAGATATAAGTAAAGAGGTAATAGAAACAATGATAAAATACGATAATATCTGCAAACACATTCACTTACCTGTACAGTCAGGAAGTAGTAAGGTTTTAAAATTAATGAACAGAGGATACAATAGAAAAAGATACTTAGATTTAATTGATAACATTAAAGAGATCATTCCAAATTGTTCCATTTCAATGGATATTATTACGGGGTTCTGTTCAGAAACAGAAGAGGATCACATGGAAACATTAAGTTTAATGGACTATGTAAAATATGAGTTTGGATACATGTTTAAATATTCAGAACGACCAAATACACCTGCAGCAAGATTAAAAGATGATATTCCTGAGGAAATCAAACAAAAAAGACTCTCCGAGATCATTGCCAAACAAATGAAACATTCTCTACTAAGAAACCAAGAAAAACTAGGATCTACATATGAGGTTCTTGTAGAAGGAACATCAAAAAAATCTGATGATTTTCTATATGGAAGAACTACTTATAATTCAGTTGTTGTATTTCCAAAAGAAAATCATAATATAGGTGATTTTGTTATGGTAAAAATAAATGAATGTACATCAGCGACATTAAAAGGTAAATCTATTCAATTATGAAAGTTCAACAAGCAAAACAAAGATTTGGAATAATAGGAAATAGTGTCCTTCTTGATAGATCAATAAATATTGCACTTCAGGTTGCTCCTACCGATATTTCAGTTTTCGTTTGCGGAGAAAGTGGAACAGGAAAAGAAAATATTCCAAAAATAATACATCAGGCAAGCAAGAGGAAACATAACAATTATATTGCGGTAAATTGTGGAGCGATTCCAGAAGGAACAATTGATAGTGAATTATTCGGTCATGAGAAAGGTTCATTTACAGGAGCTCATGATAGCAGAAAAGGATACTTTGAAGTTGCAGATGGAGGAACTATTTTCTTAGATGAAGTTGCAGAACTTCCTCTATCTACTCAAGTTCGATTATTAAGAGTTTTAGAGAGTGGAGAATTTATAAAAGTTGGTTCTTCTACCCCAATTAAAACAAATGTTAGGGTAATTGCAGCAACAAACATTAATATACCGCAGGCAATTAAAAATAGAGAATTCCGCGAAGATCTATATTACAGATTAAATACCGTAAGTATTTTTATTCCAAACTTAAGAGAAAGAAAGGAAGATATTTCATTACTCTTCAAAAAATTCGCTTCCGATTTTGCAGAGCAATATAACACCCCTTCTATCCGATTAGATGAAAAGGCTATAGATATAATTACAAATTACAATTGGCCAGGAAATATCCGACAACTAAAAAACTTTGTCTCTCAACTTTCTGTAATAGAAAAAGAAAGAAATATTAGTGCACAAACCATCTTAGATTCATTACCAGAAAATAAGAATTCTTCAAATACGCCTATTTTGTTTGAAGACAAAAATAAAGCTGACTTGTCAGAAAGAGAAATCTTGTATAAAGTGCTTTTTGACATGAAAAGAGATCTAACTGAACTAAAAAAGATTACTTTTGATTTAATGAAAAAGGATGGAGAAACAAAAACAACTCAAGTTTTTAATGATCTCTCAGAGAATGAAATTACACTAGTTTCGCATGACACTACAAATAAAGCTAAGGAATCAGATTCTTCATTTTCGTTAGCAGATCATGAAAAAATGCTAATAAAACAATCCTTAGAGAAACACAAAGGAAAAAGAAAATTAGCTGCTGAGGAATTAGGAATATCTGAAAGAACACTATATCGGAAAATTAAAGAATTTAATCTCTAAATGAAGAAAATTCTGTACATATCGTTAATTACAATATCTAGTTCGTGTGGGTTTTATTCTTTCACTGGAGCATCTATTTCTGCTGATGTGGAAACATTTTCTGTAGATTATTTTAATAATAAAGCAACTACCGTCAACGCATCATTAAGTTCTGTTTTCACTGAAATGCTAAAAGAACATTTTACTAGACAGACTTCCTTAGATCAAATTGAAGATGATGGTGATTTATCGTTTGAAGGAGAAATAACTTCTTACACTATAAAACCAATATCGATTCAGGCGAATGAAACAGCAAGACAAAACCGACTAACTATAAAAGTTCAAGTGAAATTTGCAAATAAATTTGATGAAAACATAAATTTCAATTCTACATTTAGTAGATATAAAGATTTTCCTGCAGATGAAGATTTAAGTCAAGTTGAAGAAACTTATATCGAGGAAATCTGCACTGAATTAGTAGAAGATATTTTTAATAAATCAGTTGTTAATTGGTGATGAATACGGAAAGAATCATATCATTAATTGAAAGCCCTAATCTGATAAATATAAAGGATATTACTTTTTTGGAAGACATAAGTGTAAAACACCCTTCATTCTCTATTTCACATGTTTTGCTTGCTAAAGGATTATTAAATACTGAAAGCGTAAGATATAATCAAAAACTTAAAAAAGCAGCTCTTTATTCTTTAAATAGAAAACAACTTTTTAGACTTATATCTGAAGATGTAAAAAAAGATGAAATAGTAAAAGAAAATATTCCAATTGAAGTAATTAAAGTTGAAGAAAAGTTGATAATTACTAAAAAAGAAGAATTAAAAATAGGTCAACCTTTAGAGTTTGACGAAACAGAAGAATATTCTTTTACAGAGTGGCTATCTCTTACCAAAGTACAAAAAATTAATAGAGAAGAAAAAGAAGAAACAGATTTAATAAATAACTTTATTGAGAAGAGTCCTACAATAAAAGGAGAAAAAAACAAGTTTTTTTCTCCTATAGAAACAGCAAAATCATCTATTATTGAAAATGAAGAGTTAGTAACCGAAACTTTAGCTCGCGTTTACCTAGAACAAGAATATTTCGAAAAGGCAATTGAATCTTATAAAAAATTAAGTTTGAAATATCCGAAAAAAAGTAGTTTCTTTGCCGAGCAAATTAATTTGATAAACAACTTAAAAAAGAAATAACCTATGTATGAGACTATCTCAATCTTAATTATTATTTGTTCAGTATTACTTGTATTAATTATTCTTATCCAAAACCCTAAAGGAGGTGGATTGTCTTCTTCCTTCGGAGGTGGTGCAAGCCAAATAATGGGAGCAAAGAATACTACTGATTTCCTTGAAAAGGCTACTTGGACTTTAGCAATTTCTCTCATTGTTTTAACACTTGCTTCCAATATTTGGATTTAAATTTTTGAAGGAAACTAAAAAAACCCGCAGAAAAACATAAAGAAGCGACTAATTAATCTTTACTTAAACATTTGAGTAAGTGTCATGCTAATCTGACAATTTTTCCGAAATTATCTCATTCTTTAATTTGGCATAATAATTGAAACTCTTTAGTTAAAGTAATAATAAATATTAATATAAATAAAACATATATGACCACAAAAATTAAACCTCTTGCTGATAGAGTACTTATAAAAGTATCTGAAGCGGAAACTACTACTCAATCTGGAATTATCATACCAGATAACGCACAAGAAAAACCACAAAAAGGAACAGTAATGGCGGTAGGAAACGGAAAAAAAGACCAACCTATAACGGTAAAAGTTGGGGATACTGTTTTGTATGGAAAGTATGCTGGAACTGAACTTAAACATGAAGGAGAGGAGTTTATTATCATGAAAGAATCAGACATATTTGCAATAATTTAATAACACAAAAATAAAATCTAAAATGGCTAAAAATATATCATTCGACACAGAAGCAAGAGATGCACTAAAAAGAGGTGTAGATGCTCTTGCAAATGCAGTAAAAGTAACATTAGGACCAAAGGGTAGAAATGTAGTAATTGAAAAGAAATTTGGAGGTCCAAGCATCACAAAAGATGGGGTCTCGGTAGCTAAGGAAATTGAACTAGAAGACGCATTAGAAAACATGGGAGCTCAAATGGTGAAAGAAGTTGCCTCTAAAACAGCTGATTTAGCTGGAGATGGTACAACTACAGCTACTGTTTTAGCACAAGCTATTATAACTTCAGGACTTAAAAATGTTGCTGCTGGAGCAAACCCAATGGATTTAAAAAGAGGCATTGATAAAGCTGTAGAAATAGTAATTAAAGATATTGATAAACAATCAAAGAAAGTAGGAAATAGCTACGAGATGATTGAACAAGTTGCTTCTATTTCAGCAAATAACGACAACGTAATTGGGAATTTAATTGCTGAAGCAATGAAAAAAGTAAAAACAGAAGGTGTTATCACTGTTGAAGAAGCGAAAGGGACAGAAACTACAGTTGAAGTAGTAGAAGGAATGCAATTTGACAGAGGATATCTATCTCCTTATTTTATTACAGATGCCGACAAAATGGAAACGGAATTAGATAATCCGTATATTCTTATTTATGACAAGAAAATCTCGACAATGAAAGATCTTCTTCCAATCTTAGAACAAACTGCAAAAGCAGGAAGACCATTAATGATTATCGCTGAAGATGTAGACGGAGAAGCTCTTTCAACTTTAGTAGTAAATAAAATTAGAGGATCTCTTAAAGTATCTGCTGTAAAAGCTCCAGGATTTGGAGATAGAAGAAAAGCTATGTTGGAAGATATTGCAATCCTTACAAACGGAACTGTTATTTCAGAAGAAAGAGGTTTTACTTTGGAAGCTGCTACTCTTGAAATGTTAGGTAGTTGTGAAAAAATAGTTACAGATAAAGATAATACGACGATCATAAATGGAGAGGGAGATTCAGATAGTATAAAAGCAAGAGTAAATCAGATTAAGGCTCAAATTGAAAGTACTAGTTCTGATTATGATAGAGAAAAACTTCAGGAAAGACTAGCAAAACTTGCTGGTGGAGTTGCAGTACTTTATGTTGGAGCTGCATCTGAAATGGAGATGAAAGAAAAAAAGGATAGAGTAGACGACGCACTTGCCGCTACTAGAGCTGCTGTAGAAGAAGGTATTGTAGCTGGAGGTGGAGTTGCTATTGTAAGGTCTGCAAAAAAGTTAGAAAAACTTACTGGAGAAAATGATGATGAACAAACAGGAATCAATATTATTGAGAGATCATTAGAAGAACCTCTCAGACAAATTGTAGCAAATGCTGGAATGGAAGGAAGTGTTATTGTAAGTAAAGTAAAAGATGGAAAAAATGATTTCGGTTTTAACGCAAAATCAGAAAAATTTGAAAACTTGATGAAATCTGGAATTATTGACCCAGCTAAAGTAGTAAGAGTCGCTTTACAACATGCAGCATCTGTTGCGGGCATGCTACTTACTACTGAATGTGTTATTTCGGATATTCCAGAAGAAACTCCAGCAATGCCTCCAATGGGAGGTGGTGGAATGCCAGGAATGATGTAAAATTGATGGAAATATAAATTTTAAAATCCCTACCAATTGGTGGGGATTTTTTATTTTATTTTTTGTTTGTTTTTCTTTTTAACGGACAACCCTTTAAGAAAATAAAACACACTTGAATAACCAAATAACATTAACAATGACACATAAAATATTGAAGGGATATTATTAGAACTACAAGTAGACACATCATTAATACACGAAACACCATCTAAAATCCACACTACAAAGACAATTAAAGCAAACACCCATAAAACAGCAGCAGTTCTAAACAGACTACTAGAATCTCTACTATTGACAGTTTTAAAATTTTTCTCTGCAATACCATCTCTACAACTTTCACATACGCAACTCTCAATATCAAACCCTTGCTTCTCCATCCTGTAGTGATACTCCTCAGTGGTTTCTTTCTTTACTGATTTATTAGTATCTGGGATAATAGTATCAATAGAAATTATAGTTTCTCCAATAACTGGGAAAGAAGCATAACCTATATTTGTAAATGTAATTAGTGTAATAAAAAGTAATAGTAGTTTCTTTATATTTAATATTTCTTTCATTTAATTAAAAATAAGAAACTTTATAAGAAGGAAAGAAATTATTAAGATAGATATCCCAATAAAGGAAGTTGATCTATTAACACCTCTTTTTTTTGCTTCTTTTGCAGAAAATATTGTAGCAAAAACAGATGATATTGTCAACAGTAAATAAGGAAATGGATTTCCATTATGAGAGAAACCATTACCAATAAATAGAAAAACAAATAAAACTGATAACAAAGACAATAAAACACTCAACACAGCAAATAACAAACCTCCTGTATTAGGTTCTTCATCATCAATTTGAATAACCTCATTTTGCATGACATCCATTACAGGAAAAGAAGCATAACTAACATTTAAAAATGTAGTTATCGTAATTAAAAGTAATAGTAGTTTTTTCATAAATAAACAAAAATAATACATAATAGATAAGATATTATGCTAAGCATAGTAAATGAAAAATATTGTTAATAATAGTATTATCTATTTAGTTAATTTTTTGTTAATTGTATTTATCTTTGCATATAATAATAAAATTATATTTATGATGTTTAAAAAAGATCCGAAAGCTATTATTAAAAAGATATATCAGCCATCAGAAAAGTGCCAAGAATTTTTAGACAAAGTTGAAAACCCAAAATATGATCGTGGGATGATAAGGGGTTTAAATAAGTTTATTGGAAACAAGGTTCCAGAAGAGATGCAAGGGTTTTATTCAGAAAAAGAGCTAGAAGAATTAGTTGCTCTTAAAGACACTGAAAAGGATGTAGAAGCTCGAATGCCCGTAAAGATTACAAATCATTATTTTCAAATTGCAAAAAACAGCAAACCAATACAAAAATTAGTTAAAGCTAGTCCTGATGAAACATATGACCTTGAAGGAGCTCCAGACCCTGGTAATCAGATGAGCTATAGTCCATTAGAAGGCCTGATACATAAATATGAGTTAGGACTTATATATGTTATTGATACTTGTTCAGCACATTGCCGATTCTGTTACAGAGAAGAATTAATAGCAAGAAAAGAAATAGAAAGAGAAGATGGTTCGGTTGCTTCAAAAGCAACAGCAAAAATACCTGAACTTGTTGAATATATTTTAGAATACAACAAGATAGTAGAAGAGAATGGAGGAAAACATCCAGAAACAAATCGGGAAAAATTAAGAGAAATTTTAATGTCAGGAGGAGATCCAATGGTACTTCCTAATAAGAAATTAGCCGAGTGGTTATCAGCTTTGGCTGATGCAGGAATCGAATGTATTCGTATCGGCACTAAAGAATTAGCATTTTATCCTGATAGATTTGACCAAACATTCTTTGATATGCTTGACAACTTCAATGAACTATTTCCGGAAGTGCAATTAAGAATGATGGTTCATTTTAACCACCCGGATGAATTTCTTCAAAAAAACAAAGATGGAGAATATATTGAAAATCCCGAGGGAGGCTTAATGTGGATAGAAAGCACAAAAAGAGCTGTTAAGGAATTATCAAAACGATATTATATTACAACAATAAATCAATCTCCATTTATTAAGGGGATCAATCATGATCCTGATGCATTGAGAATAATGCAGCGTGAATTAAAAAGAAATAATATAAATAATCAGTATTTTTTCTGCGGACGTGATATTGTGGGACACAAAGCTTTTAACCTTAGTATAGAAGATTCATGGAATTTGTTAAATGAGTCTCAAAAAGGATTATCTGGAGTAGAATCAACTGCAAGACTATCTATCACTCATTATCTAGGAAAAACAGAAGTAGTTGCAGTAACTAATGAGCCAATACCGGGAGTTCCTGGCACAGAGAATGGGGTAGTAATATTTAAATTATTACGTGGAGCTTTCGACGCTCCATTAAAAGGTAAGGTAGCTATTGTCGGTAGAAATCCCCAAGCAATATGGTTTAGTGGATATGAAGATCGAGTTATTTATGATGAAGCAGGGTTATTTAGAAAATCTATGCAAGATACAAGTAGTGTTAGCTAAACAACTCATCAATAAATCTAAAACATCTGCTAAAAGAGTAAATATTAATTATAAAAGATGATCAATAAACAAGTTACTTCCTTAGTAGAATCGGTTTCTGATATATTCGATGGAGCAACAGTTATGATTGGAGGTTTTGGTGAAGCTGGTAGTCCAATTGAATTAATCCATGCACTAATTGATAATGGAGCTAAAAACTTAACAGTTATTAGTAATAACACTGGTAGCGGACATGTTGGATTAGCTGCGCTTATTGAGAACAAACAAGTAAAAAAAATGATTTGTTCGTTCCCAAGAACAGTAAATTCTATGGTTTTTCCTAAACTTTACAGAGATGGAAAAATAGAGTTAGAATTAGTACCCCAAGGAACTCTTGCTGAAAGAATAAGGGCAGGGGGAGCTGGTATTCCTGCTTTTTTCACTCCCACTTCAGTAGACACTCCTCTTGCTATTGGGAAAGAAAGTAGAATAATTAATGGAATAGAAAATGTATTAGAGTACGCTATAAAAGCAGATTATTCTTTAGTGAAATGCCATAAAGCCGACAGATATGGCAATCTTATTTATCACGCAACAGCTCGTAATTTCGGACCAATAATGTGTTCCGCTGCAAATATTGCAATTGTACAGTCAAAACAAGTTGTTGAGATAGGACAATTAAACCCAGAAGAAATAATCACTCCAGGAATTTTTGTACAAAGAGTAATTAAGATTACTAATCCTGCACACGAATCGGAATTGGTGGAAAATCAAATGCGATACCCATGTTAGACGAAAAAGAAATAGGTTGGAGAAGAGAAGAAATGGCTCAAAAGGTAGCTCTCGATATTCCTGAAGGGTCTTATGTGAATTTAGGAATTGGCATTCCTGAACTAGTAGCCGACTTTGTTCCTGAAGACAGAGAAGTAATATACCAAACAGAAAACGGATTACTTGGTATGGGAAAAGCTCCTGCAAAAGAAGAGGAAGACAGAGAGCTTGTAAATGCAGGAAAAAAATGTATATCTGCAATTTCTGGAGCTAGTTATTTTCATCATGCCGATAGTTTTGCAATGATAAGAGGAGGTCATATAGATATTTGTGTACTTGGAGCAATGCAAGTTTCAAAAAATGGGGATTTAGCAAATTGGAGTACTGGCAAAAAAGACGCTATCCCTGCTGTTGGTGGAGCTATGGATTTAGTAGCGGGAGTAAAAAGAATTTTTGTAATCACACAACACACAACCAAAAAAGGACTACCAAAAATTATCAATGATTGTACATTCCCTTTAACAGGCAAAAATGTTGTAGAAAGAATTTATACAAATCTTGCTATTATTGATGTAAAAGAAGATGGTTTATTTATTAAAGAATTATCTCCAAATATTGATTTTGATTTTGTGCAAAAACACACTGAAGCCACTTTACTTCAATACGAAAAAAATAATCCTTTATTATGAATACAAAGAGTAATCAACTAGGAAAGCAAAGTGAAAAGATTTATGATAGAGCCACCAAAGTATTAACAGGTGGAGTGAGCAGGAATACTATTTTCCGTAATCCCCATCCTTTCTATGTGTCAACTGCTAATGGAAGTTACATAACAGACGTAGATGGTTGCAAACGAATTGATTTTGCAAACAATATGGCTTCTTTAATTCATGGGCATTCTCATCCTAAAATAATAGAAGCTGTTACTGATCAATTACAAAAAGGGTCAGCATTTACTATGGGTTCTGAATTAGAAGTTAAGTATGCCGAACTACTAAATGATCGCACAAAATCTTTTGAGAAAATTAGATTTATGAACTCTGGAACAGAAGCGGTAATGACAATGATAAAAGCGTCTAGAGTTTATACAGGAAAACATAAGATTGCAAAAGCAGAGGGGACTTATCATGGCACTTACGATTATGCTGAGATTAGCCAAACTTCAAATCCTGCGAATTGGGGAACTATTGACAAGCCAAATCCTGTTCCTATTGTAGAAGAAACTCCTAAGGGAGTTTTAAATGACATGGTTATTTTCCCATATAACGATATTGAAAGAACTATTAAAATCTTAAATCAGAATGCTAATGAAATTGCTTGTGTATTAATTGATCTTGTACCACATAGAGTAGGTCTTATTCCTGCAACTAAAGAATATATTGATGCTATTTACAAATGGACAAGAGAGAATAATACAATTTTGGCTTTTGATGAGGTTGTAACTTACAGAGTGAATTATTCTGGAGCACAACAAAATTATAATGTAGAACCAGATTTAACAGCTTTAGGGAAAATTATTGGAGGAGGTTTTCCTATTGGAGCATTAGCTGGGAAATCTGAAATTATGCAAGTACTTGACCCTACAGAAAAAAAATTAAGACATCCACATTCAGGCACATTCTCTGCCAATCCTATCTCTATGACTGCTGGCTATACAGCAATGAAGATGTTTGACAAACAAGCTGTTTTGGACCTGAATAAACTAACCAAGATAGCAATAAAACAAATAGAAGAATCAATTAGTTTATCAGGAATACCAGCTTGTGTTACAGGAGATGGATCTATGTTCAGAGTGCATTTTAATAATAATAAACCAACAACATACAGAGAAGCCTATCAAGAAAAGGAGATAAAAACGATTATTAATGAATTACTTGATTATTTATTTTTAAAAGAAAATATCATCATGATAAATACTTGTGCTTGTATGTTTGCTACTACTCTCAATCAACAGCATGTTGACAGATTATCAGAAGCATTATTAAATGGTTTCCGAATAATAAAACCAAAACTGGAAAATATTTCTTAATTAAAACTTTTTTGTAGAATAAAAAAAGCCGAGCATGCTCGGCTTTCAACAATCAATAAAAAACAAATTTTCCTCTAATCTACATTATCGTGTAGAAAAGAATTGTTTTGTTTGAGTTGAACAACATTATCATCTCCCAAAGATAATGTTTGGCTTGAAATCTCAGAATCTGAAGAGTGAGGAGTATCTTCCAAATCTATTCCATTTCTTTTAAAAGCTGGCTCATCAATTAAATTTGTTAATCCTGATGGAGTTCGTAAAATATTAGAAATGTTCTTTAATTTTTCTTCTCTTTTTCTAGAAGTAATTTCATTTTCAGGCAAATCTTGGGAATTAATACTAACTCTTTCTCTCATTAAAGGAGCTTTTTCGGTTTCTTCCATATTAAAATGAAATGAAACTTCTTCTTGATTATCTTCCTCTTTTATTTCCTCTTTTTCTGAATCCAAATCTAATATAACTTCTTCTTCAACTTCATTAGTTTGTACAGTCTCGTCATCTAAAGATAAAATCACTCTTTCCTCTTCTTTCATCTCAGTTGTTTCTTCCTCTACAGAATCAGAAACACCAGGTTCTATTAGGTTATTTTCATCTTCTTCAGTGTTTGCTACAGTATCTTCTATTTCGGAGAAACTAACATCCATATTATCCTCAAAATCAAACATTGATTGCTGAGAGAAATCTTCTGTTAAGTTTTCTATCGTTTCATCTTTTATTTTAGAATTTGAAGAAATAGTATCTAAGGTTTCATCTTCTCCAATGCCAACTACCACCTCTTTTTGTTCTTCTTTTGCTTCAAAACCAGTTGCAATTACTGTTACAGAAAGTTTTGAACCTAATTCAGGATCTGTACCAACACCATTAATAATATTTACATTATTACCAGCTTGTTTCTGTATAGTATCCGTAATTAATTTTAATTCATTCATTGAGATTTCATCTTCTTCAGAATCTCCCGTTACAATTTTTAGTAATACATGTTTTGAGCCAAATATATCATTATCATTTAAAAGTGGAGAATCTAATGCATTTTTTACAGCTTCCACTGCTCGATTTTCACCTTCTGCTTGCGCTTGTCCCATAATTGCAGTACCACTTTTTTGTAATACTAATCTGGCATCTGACAAATCAATATTTACAGTTAAATGTTGAGTAATTACTTCCGCAATTCCTTTAGTAGCAATATTTAATACCTCATTCGCTTTACTAAATGCTTTACTGAGTGTTAAATCACCATGAACTTCCAATAGCTTCTGATTATTAATAACTAAAAGTGTGTCCACATGTTTTCTAAGTTCTTCTAAACCAGACTTAGCATGATCATGTCTTCTGCCTCCTTCTGTTTCAAATGGCATAGTAACCACTCCAACAGTAAGAATACCTTTTTCATTAGCTGCTTTTGCAATTACAGGAGCTGCTCCAGTTCCGGTACCACCACCCATTCCAGCAGTAATAAAAAGCATATTAGTATTAGAATCCAAGAGTTCATTTATCCTATCAATACTTTCAACAGCTGCTTGCATTCCAACTTCTGGATTAGAACCGGCTCCTAAACCACTAGTTAGATTTTCTCCTAATTGTATTTTTACCGGAATTGGACTAGCTTCTAATGCTTGCGTATCTGTGTTGCAGACAGCAAAATCTACTCCTTCAATTCCATTCTCATACATGTAATTAATTGCATTTCCACCTCCACCTCCAATACCGATAACTTTTATAACAGAAGACTGGTTTTTCGGGAGATTGAAATCAATTATGTTTTCATTTTCGCTCATAATTTATTGATTTTATTTGTTAATAATTTAGTTTAATTTATTTCTTCATCAGAGAACCAGTCCTCTAACATTTGTTTTAATTTTCCTCCTATTCCTGATTTTGGAGTAATTGGAGGTTCCTCGGAAAGTTCAAGATTGTTAGAATCTGGATCTCCTCCTACAACCTTTTCCCAATCTACATTTTCAAATCCTTTCTGAACTAATCCAACACCTGTTGCGTAAATTGGGCTCTTTATTAGATCTTTCGAACCTTTTCCTAAATGTTCATTTGGCAACCCAATCCGAACCTCTTTTCCAGTTATATAAGAAAATAATTGGGGCAGATTTCTTAATTGAGAACCTCCTCCAGTTATAACAATTCCAGTCATTAATTTATCAAAATATCCGGAAGATTTTATCTGATAATTTACTAAATCTATTATTTCTTTCATTCTTGATTCTATTACAGCAGATAAGTTTTTAACCGAAACTTCTTTCGGATCTTTCGTTCTTAATCCAGGAATAGAAACTATTACATTCTCCTTTGTAGAAGATGACATAGCAGACCCAAATTTTATTTTTAGCATTTCTGCTTGTTTTTCTAAAATCTGAATTCCTTGTTTTATATCTTTAGTAATTACATTTCCTCCAAAAGGGATGACAGCAGTATGTCGAATAATTCCGTCTAAAAATATAGCAATGTCAGTTGTACCTCCACCTATATCTACCAGACAAACTCCTTCTTGTAATTCATCATTATCCAAAACTGCTTCAGCTGAGGCGAACGGTTCTAAAATTAAATCTCTTGGTTTTAATCCTGCTTTTGTTACACATCTGATTATATTTTTTACAGCAGCACTCTTAGCTGTAATAATATGGAAGTTCGCTTCTATATGTACTCCAGCCATTCCCTTAGGATCCTGAATAAAGTCTTCTCCATCAACCGTATACTCCTGTGGAATTACATGTATAACCTCTTCACCTGGAATAGTAACTAACTTAAACATATTACTATCTAATTTATCTAAATCCAAATTTGTAATTTCCTCATCAATATCATCACGAACCATCTCTCCTCTATGTTGTAGACTCTTTATATGCTGACCAGCAATACCAACATACACCTCATCAATTGTTATTCCAGATTCTTTTTCAGCATCTTCTACAGCAATTTTTATCGAATCTACTGTTTTATCAATATTAGCCACAACTCCTCTGCTAACTCCATTCGAAACAGATTTTCCTGTACCGAGTATTTCTAATTTACCATACTGATCCTTCTTACCAACTATTACAGTTATTTTTGTTGTTCCTATATCTAATCCTACTACAATTTCAGACTGATTGTCAATATTCTCTGTTGTGTTTGTGTTATCTTTCATTTTTTTATTTTTTAATACAAACTATTTGATTTTTATATTTTAGGTTTAATGCTTTAAATTCTTGATTCTGAGAATTTCCTTTCTCATAATATAATTTCAGTTTTTCAAACTTCTCTCCCACTTCTTTTATTTGTCCAAACTCTAATTGTTCTCCAATTTGTGTAAGCATCAATAATTCAGAATCTTTATTAATATCAATTTGCACAATTTGTTTCTTCAAAAACTCATCTTTTATAATGATATTAGACAAATAATATAAGTCATTCTCATTTACTAAGTTTACTTCTCCAGTAACTAATAACATTCTAGCAGTATATTCATTTGAAAGAGGCATTCGTAATCCATCTTCATCTAAATAATAACCATCTTTCCCATTCTGAACTCGTACAATTGGTTTTCTTTGAACAACTGAAACAAACACCTTACCCTGCATGTCAGAATACACATTTGCAGACTTTATTGAAGGGTGATTTGCCAATAAATTTTCAATATTCTTAAATGAAACATCATTCATCTTTATAGAATCTGGATATAAGTTATTATCTAATAAATAATCATTTATTACATCATTTGTAATAAATGCATTCTGATCCATTTCTATAGTTATATCTGTTAGCTTACAGTAATTTTCTTTATTATTTTTCCCTGCAAAATAAATCATAAATCCTAGTATTGAAATCGCTATTGCAAATCTTGTTAAATTGAATATGCCTTTCATGATAATCTCAATCTTAATGGTTCAATAATTGTACTAA
>TARA_Y100000385_G_scaffold291968_1_pt1 | contig 15755 bp, 10 predicted proteins | sample TARA_Y100000385 | Tara Oceans TARA_Y100000385 (sample SAMEA2620980) | marine metagenome | biome: marine biome (ENVO:00000447); feature: surface water layer (ENVO:00002042); material: "saline water (ENVO:00002010), including plankton (ENVO:xxxxxxxx)" | depth 5 m
AGCGTAAGGATGAGCAGCTAATGCCCAATTAGCTAATTCTGTTTTATCTCTACCTGTCCTAACCAAATCAAACCATCTTATATCTTCATATGCAAATTCTAATCTCCTTTGTAGCATTAATTCATCAGCAAATGCAGTTTTAGAAGCTAAATCTGTTGCTGTTAAAGTTGCTAAACCAGCTCTAGTTCTTACTTGATTTAAAATTGTAAATGCTTCATTACTTGGATAAGATGCTTCATTTAAGCATTCAGCGTACATCATCATAACATCAGTATATCTAAGTATTGGCCAATCAATTCCCCATTTTTCAAAACCTGCAGGTTCATTATTGATTGACATTTTTATACAATTTATCCCATCTGGAACATAAACACCATCGTTTATATCAGTAAAACCCATTCTCAAAGTAAGATCTCTTCTTTTATCACCAGCCGTATAAGCATTCCAAAGTGACATATCACCATCTAAGTCTCTTCCAGATCCAGCAAATGGAACTCCATCAATATATCTTGTTAGAACTCTACTTGGCCATCCATTTTCTTCTCCTACTATTCCTTTATCATATTGAACAGCAAAAACAATATGTTTTCCATTATCATTACTGTCTTTAAATAGTTCAGCAAAATCACTATTGAAAGCATATACACCACTATCCATAATTCCTTTCAAATGAGGAGCAGCTAGGGAATGATTTCCCATCCAAAGATGAGTTCGTGCAAGCAAACCATGAGCAGCATAAATAGTTGGTTGACCTTTTGTTAAAGATGAAGACAAACCACTAGAAGCATTAGCAAGCTCAGTAAATTCTGTAATTATAAAATTTAAAACATCTGAAGCAGGAGTTCTTTTAACTGTAAAACTCTCCTCGAGTCCTAAAGATTTAGTAACTAAAGGAACATCACCCCACATTCTTACTAAATCTAAATACATAGCAGCTCTTAAAAATCTAGCTTGTGATTTCATTGCAGTTTTCTTTGCTTCACTACTAACTTCAGATGCATCTACTTTATTTATTACAATGTTAGCTTTCCAAATTATATTGTAAGCATTATTCCACACTTCTTTAACAACTTCAGAGCCACTAGTTTCATTGAATTGAGAAATATTTCCCTCTAAATCATCCAATTTTGGACCAATCTGAGCAATATTGTCGCTTCTTGATTCCAAAAGATAGTGAGAATCAAAATTATAATTATTTTGAAAAGCATCATATGCAGCAACTAAAGCTTGATTCATATGAACTTCTGTTTTGTAAAAATTTCCATCTGTTAGTTGAGAAATGGGAGCTAAATCTAGGTCATCATGACAACTATTTAACAGGGTCAAACCTAATACAGATAAAAGAATTAATTTAAAATTATTTTTATTTTTCATGATTAATATATTTATTTAATTAAAATGATGCTTTCATACCTATGCTAAATGTTCTTGATAATGGATATGTAGCATAATCACTTCCTTGAGTTAATGGATCGCTTTGATTATAAACATTAGTTTCTGGATTACCACCTGGATAATCTGTGAAATTAAACATGTTATCAGCAGTTAAGTAAACTCTCATAGAAGAAACTCCAAATGCATCAGTATTTGGAACCGTATAACCAACAGTAATATTTTTAACTCTTAAATAATCACCATCCATCAGCCATCTGTCAGAGAAAGTTGATAATGGAGCGCCGAAAGGATAAAAAGCAGGTTTTAATGGCAAATTAACAGAGGTTTTTGGAATACTAGCATCTCTTGAAGCTCCAGTCACATTATCTGACCATGTTTTAACTAAATTCCTTCTACTTTGTCCATTGTCAATATATCTTCCAAAAAAGAAATAGGTTTTAAGATCTGCAATTCCATTGACAAGTATACTCATATCCCAATTTTTATATGAAAAACTATTTCTTATTCCATAAACATACTTTGGTGAATTATCACCCAAAATAGTTCTATCATCTCCACTAATTTTACCATCTCCGTTAACATCAACAATAGCTTGATTTCCATTAACTTGATTGGCAGCTTTAACAGGTGTTGAATCATTAACCAAACCATTGGTTTTATACATATAATAACTAGCAATTGGATAACCAATTCTTGTGATATTCGTAGCTATATTTCTTTGATAACCAATAATCTGAGTTAATCCATAACCTAATGACTCCACCTTATTTTTATTGTGTGACAGGTTAAAACTTGTTGCCCATTTAAAGTCATTCTTGTTAATATTTGTAGAATTTAACTCTATCTCATAACCTTTATTTGAAACCTCACCAGTATTTAAAACTGCCTCTTGGGTAAGTCCTGAAACAGCTGGAAGACTAACGTCTAGTAAAAGGTCAGAGGTTAAATTATTATATATATCAATTGATCCATAAATTCTATTTCCAAATAAACCAAAATCAATTCCTAAAGTTTGGGATGTTGTTGTTTCCCAGGAAAGATCTGGATTACTGGCAGAATTTGGACCAAATCCATAATTTAAACTACCACCAAATGGATAATTGTTTCCGTTAAGTGTTCCAAAAGAATTATACGCACCAATTCTATCATTACCAGCTTGTCCCCAACTAATTCTTACTTTTAATTGATTTATCGCTTCTGGAATATTCATAAATGTTTCCTCGCTAATTCTCCACGCGAACGAAGCGGCTGGAAACACCCCAAACTTAGTATCTGCACCAAATCTAGAACTACCATCTCGTCTAACACTAGCATTTAAAATATACCTATTTGAAAAATTATAAGAAACTTTACCAAAATAAGACTGTAATGCTGTTTCAACCTCATAATCATTCCAACTTCTAAATCCAGTAGCTGCATTAAAAGTTTGAATATCATCACTTCCAAAATCCCATGAATCCATTGATGTGAATTCAAACATAGTTTCCTCAAATGATGTTCCAGCAATTAAATTTATCTCATGATTTCCAATAGTTTTATCGTAAGTAGCTACTAATTGATAAAGATATTTCTCATTATTAGTAGTTTCAAGCAAAGCTTCTCTTCTTGCTTTTTTGTTTAAATTCATTGGCTTAAACCAATCATATCTCCAGTTTTTATTATCAAAACCAAAAGAACCTTTAATATTTAAACCTTCTAATGGAGTATAATTAATATTTGCTGAAGCCAATGATCTTTGGGTTTTCCCAACATCCTTAATCTGCATCATTTGCATAACTGGATCAGGATCTGTATCTAAAAGACCTACCCCGTTTCTATGATTAGTTCCTGGAATGATTGTAGGACTCATAGTTAATGCTCTCATATAAGCTCCTTCTTTTCTTTCACCTTCACGCCATCCCAACTGTTTAGAAGTAGTAGCAGACATATTAATACCTGCACTAATTTTATCACTAATAGTGTAATTTCCGTTAGCTCTAAAAGAGAATCTGTTATAATCTGAATTTACCACCAATCCTTCATGTTTCATGTATCCTGCAGAAACCATAAAGTTTCCATCATCAATTCCCTTAAAAACAGACACTTGATAGTTTGTTTTCAAGGCATTACTTCTCATAATTTCATCTTGCCAATCTGTTCCTTCTCCAGGTGCTATTAACTCAGGATTAGTATACCAAAAAGTTGGACCTCTATACTTTTTATTTCTTTGACCCATTGGCTTGGCCAGTTCCGATGATTTCCCTTCAACAGTTGCTCTTTCTGTTCCCCACCATTCTCTAAAAGCTATATGTTCTTGAGCATTCATTAAAGGAAGTTTATTGCTAGCTTCAATAGATTGAAATCCAGAATAGACATCAAAATCAATTCTCGTTTCACCTGGTTTTGCTTGTTTAGTAGTAATTAAAACAACACCACCTGCACCTCTTGCTCCATAAATTGCAGCTGCAGAAGCATCCTTTAATACATCAATGGATTGAACATCATTTATATTAAAATCTTTCATATCTTCAACAGGAAGACCATCAATTACATATAAAGGTTCGGAGCCACTAGTAATACTATTAACTCCTCTTATCTTAATTTCAAGTTCCGCTCCAGGTAAACCAGATCTTTGCTGTGCATATACTCCAGCCAACTGACCAGATAAAACTTCACCTAAAGATGTTAAATTTCGATCCTTAATTGATTCAGCATTAATTTTTGATACGGAAGAAGTAAGATTTGCTCTTTTAGTTGTTCCATAACCTGTTACCACCACCTCCTCTAAAAGATCAGCGTCAGTAATCATTGTTACATTAATTGAAAGGTTAGTTCCAACTTGAATTTCTTGATTAGAAAACCCTAAAAAAGAAAAGACTAAAATGTCTTCCGAACTAGCTGAAATAGAATAGTTTCCATCAAAATCTGAAACTACACCAACAGTTGTTCCTTTTACAATAATATTAACACCAGGCATAGGCACATTACTTTCATCTGTTATTAAACCAGAAACCTGTTGAGAAAAAATTGATAAAGAAAACAAAAAAGTTAGCATTAAAGCAAAAACTGATTTCATTTTGCTACTAAATAATTGAATTTCTAAAATCATCATAATATAATTTAATTAGTTAACCATTCAGAAAATTTTTTTCTGAAATTTGATTACACACTTAACAATTAGTGTGCGTACACATTTATCTAATATAAAAAAAAAGCTTTAAATATTTACATAATCATCAAAAAATTTAATAATATTTTATAAACCAAATAATTCAGGAAGGAAAAGACTTAACATTGGTATATAAGTAACTAAAAAAAGAGATAAAATCATTACAAGAAAAAATGGAATAAGCGGTTTAATAACTTTAGTTATTGTTGTATTTGCTATACCTACACCAACAAAAAGAACAGAACCAACGGGCGGAGTACACAATCCAATACACAGATTTAATACCATTATAATTCCAAAATGTGTAGGATCCATTCCTAGTGAAGTGACAACAGGTAAAAAAATTGGGGTAAAAATTAAAACTGCAGGAGTCATGTCCATAAAAATTCCTACCATTAAAAGAATCAAGTTGATAATTAGCAAAATAATAATCTTATTATCACTTATATCCAATAGAAAAGTACTAATATCTTGTGGTATATTTTCAAATGAAAGTACCCAAGACATGCACATAGATGCACCAATAAGTAACATTACTATTGCAGTGGTTTCAATAGATTCCAATAAAACTTTAGGCATTCCCTTAAAAGTCAATTCCTTGTAAATAAAACCCAAAATAAGAGTATACAACACAGCAATAGCAGAAGCTTCAGTAGCTGTAAAGACTCCAATAATAATTCCCCCAACAACAACCACGAGTAAAAATAAACTAGGAATAGCATTAACAAACTCAATAAAAACTTCTTTTAATGTAGATCTGTTTCCAACTTTATAATTGTTTTTTTTTGACCATATCATAGCTACCATCATTAAAAATAGTCCTGTTAAAATTCCAGGAATATATCCAGCAAGAAATAAGGCTGCCACTGACACACCCCCACTAGCTAATGAATATACTATTAATACATTACTGGGAGGAATTATAAGCCCTGTAGTTGCGGAAGTAATATTAACTGCAACTCCAAACTCTTTAGAGTAACCTTCTTTTTCCATTTCAGGTCCAAGAATGCTACCCATAGCTGAAGCAGAAGCCATTGCAGATCCTGCAATAGAACCCATCAACATAGCAGAAATAATATTAATTAGAGCTAATCCACCTGGTAAAAAACCAACTAACGTTTTAGCAAATGAAATTAATCTTCTAGCTATCCCACCCTCGTTCATTATTTGCCCTGAAAGAATAAAAAAGGGAATTGCTAACAGAGCAAAACTATCTAATCCTGTAGCTATTCTCTGAGATACGGTAGTTAGAGAAGGTATTAAAGGAACACTTACAACAATTGTAAGCAAAGAAGAAATAGCAATTGACCAAGCAACGGGAACGGAAATAAGAAGAAGAATTACAAAGCTTATAACAAGCACTAATATTGGTAAATATTCTATCATGCTTTATAATTTAAAATTTCATTAATCTTATAATAAACTATTAAAATTCCACTTATTGGGATTACTAAATAAACAAATGCTAATGGTATTTGAAGTGCAGGTGAAAACTGCTCTAAAATGTAAGTTATATAGACTAATCTAGATCCACCAATTATAAAAGCAAAAAATGCAAAAATCATTATAATCCACGTAACCAACTTTTTAACTTTAAACTGATTAGTTTTAGAAAATTTTGAGGGAATATAATCAATTGCAACATGTTTATTTTTTCCAGAAACATAAGCTGCTCCCAAAACACCGACCCATATCATCAAATATCTTGCAAGCTCCTCGGTATAAGAACTAGGATCACCAAGAATAAATCTTGAGAAAACTTGCCATAATACGTTAATAACCATCAACGACATTATGATGACTAATGTCCAGGCTAAAAAACTATCTATTTTTTCTCTATATTTCATAACTATTTAGTTTTTTTAATTCTTTCAATAAATTCGTAAAGAATTTTATCATCTCTGTAAGACTCAAGTATCTCTTTTGATTTTTCAGAAAATAATGTTTTATCAGGAATAATAATTTCAACTCCAGCTTTTTTTACAGCATCTAACGATTTTTTTTCTGACTCTATCCATAATTTTCTTTGTTCAGTTACGGATTCTTTTACCGCTTGTTCTAGCCATTTTTTTTCTTGATCTGAAAATGAATCCCACATATGGGTACTCATTAAAAGAACGTCTGGAAGAACAGTATGCTCATCTAAAGTATAAAATTTACAAACTTCGTAATGCCTTGACAGATAAAAACTTGGAGGGTTATTTTCAGCTCCATCAACAACGCCTTGTTGTAAGGATGTATATAATTCTCCAAAAGAAATAGGAGTTGGGGATCCTCCCAATGCTTTAACCATGTCAAAAGCAGTTTTACTTTCCATTACTCTAATTTTAAGTCCCTCTAAATCTTTTGGACTATTTATTTTTTTTTCTTTACTATAAAAACTTCTAGCTCCAGCATCATAATAAGCAAGACCTTTCAGCCAATATTTCTCTGTTCCTAAAAGTAAGTCTTTTCCAATTGGACCATCTAAAACAGAATAAGAGTGTTCTCTATCTCTAAACAGAAAAGGTAATCCAAAAACCTTGATATTTGGTGAAAAATTTTCTAAAGACCCAGTGGAAACTTTGGTCATATCTAGACTACCAATTTGTAATAATTCTAAACATTGTCTTTCTGTTCCTAATTGCTCACTAGGGTATATTTGTATTTTCATTTTACCATTAGACTCAACCCTTAAAATTGAATCCATATATTCCATAGCTTGATGAACAGAATGTGTAGTGCTTAAGCCATGACCAAGTCTAATAATTTTTGTATTATCAAGTTTTGCACAAGATGATATAGATAAAAAAAATAATAGAAATAATAAATTTTTCAATTTTTAAAATTTAAAAAATTTTTCAGCATTATAGTAACAAATATCTTGAATCATTTTTCCAAAAAAAACAGTATCATTTGGTAATAGGCCTTCATTAATATCTTTACCTATCATATTACAAATTATTCTTCTAAAATATTCATGTCTTGGAAAAGAAAGGAAACTTCTACTATCTGTTAACATCCCTATAAATTTTGATAACAGTCCTAAATTAGATAACGTATTAATCTGTTTTTCCATTCCATCCTTTTGATCTAAATACCACCAAGCAGTACCGAACTGCATTGAGACTTTTGAACTTGAAAAATTTCCAATCATAGATGCAAAAACCTCATTCATTGAAGGGTTTAAATTATAAACTATAGAGTTTGCTAATACACCTTCACTATTTAGATTATTAAAAAATTTAGACATTGCTTTAGCTTGATTAAAATCTCCAATTGAATCACAACCAACATCAGTTCCTACTTTTTTCAATAAAGAAAAATTATTATTTCTAATTGCACCTAAATGAAACTGCTGAGTCCAACCTTTTTTAAAATAAATTTTACATAAATCTAATAGAAAACATGATTTAAACTGAACATCTTGTTTTAAATTTGGAATAATTCCTGAGAGCCTGGATTTAAAAATATTTTCAATTTCTGATATGCTATATTTTTCTGAATATAAATTTTCTAATCCATGATCAGAAATTCTACAGCCATTATCGTGAAAAAAATCAATTCTATTACTTATGCAATTTAAAAGTGCCTCATAGGAGTTAATTTTAATATTTTCAATTGATTCTAATTTAGTTAAATAATCAATATAATTTCCTCCACAAATATCAAGAACTTTATCGGGTCTAAAACCTGGAAGAACTTTTACTCTTTTTTCATTTTTAAATAAATTAATGTGAAATTTTAAATCATCCGTTGGATCATCTGTTGTACATAAAATTTTTACATTGAATTTTTTCAACATTTCAACAGGTTGCATTTGATTAATCAATTCATTAGTCTGATGAAAAATTTTATCTGCGTTAGAAGACTGAAGCAAAGTGTTTATATTAAAATATCTTTTAAGTTCTAAATGAGTCCAATGAAAAAGAGGATTTCTAACAGTATATGGAACCGACTGAGCCCATCTTCTAAATTTTAATTTTTCAGATGCATTTCCTGTTATTTCATTTTCATCAATTCCTAGTGCTCTCATCACTCTCCATTTGTAGTGATCTCCATCTAGCCAAGCTGAATTTATTGAAGAAAAAGGTTTATTATGAGAAATTATTTTAGGAGATAAATGATTATGATAATCTATTATTGGCATTGATTTAGCATAGTCATGATACAAAGTTTTTGAAATTGTATTTTGTAATAAGAAATCTTCATTTATAAAACTCTTAGTTGATTTGAATGACATGTCTAAACTATCCATTTACTGGTTTTTAATAATTCCATATTCTAAACCTCTAATTTCAGCTAATCCTCTTAATCTTCCTATTGCAGAATAACCAGGATTGACAATTTTTTTTCTCAGATCATCTAACATTTGATGACCATGATCAGGTCTCATTGGAATGTTGAAATCTTTTCTTTTATTTAAAAATCTTCTTTTTTGTTCATTAATAATTTTTGAAATAATTTTATACATGTCCACATCACCTTCCAAATGATTAGCTTCATAAAAGTTTCCTTTATTGTCTCTTTTAGTGCTTCTTAAATGAATAAAATGAACTCTATTTGAAAATCTATCAAAAATTTCTTCCAAATTATTTTCAGAAATTACACCAAGAGAGCCAGTACAAAAAGTGATTCCATTATTTTCTATCGGAACTTGTTCAAAAATATATTCGTAATCTTCTTTATTACTAACTACTCTTGGTAAGCCTAACAAAGAAAAGGGAGGGTCGTCAGGGTGAATACACATCAGAACCCCTATTGATTTTGCATGGCTAATTATGGATTTTAAAAAGTATACAAGGTTCTTTTTTAATTGATTAGAATCAATATTATCATAAGTTTTTAAAATCTCTTTAAAAGAGTCCAAGGAATAACCTTCCTCACTTCCTGGTAACCCCTTAATTATATTATCTCTAATCTCATCTTTTTCTTTTTTTGATAAAGAATTAAAATAATTCCTTGAATTTTCAATTTCATATTTTGTGTAATCTTTATTTGCTTTTTCTCTTTTTAATATAAATAAATCAAAAGCTCTTAAAGCGTTATAGTTGAACTCTAATGCATGAGAACCATCTTTAAATTTCATGTTTAAATTTGTTCTTGTCCAGTCTAATACTGGCATAAAATTATAGCATATTACTTTTATCCCACACGAAGCTAAATTGGACATGCTTTTTTTATAGTTATCAATCAACTCAGAAAAGTTTCCAGACTTAGTCTTTATATTTTCATGAACTGGAAGTGACTCAACTACATCCCAACTTAATCCTGAATTATCTATAATTTCTTTTCTTTTTATAATTTCCGAAACTGACCAAATTTCTCCATTGGGAATTTGATGAAGAGCATTTACAATTCCTGTTGCACCTGCTTGTTTAATATCTTCTAAAGATACTGGGTCATTAGGCCCATACCACCTCCAGGTTTGTTTCATTTTAGGAATTGTATTTTTCATAATTTATATTACCTTAAATTTTTGATCATTAACTACCTGGCCGTCAACTCCATGATGCTTAAAAGATATGTTTTTAATTCCGAATTTGTCTTTAAAAATATTAACACTTAAAAAACCTCCTTTTGTTCTCAAAAATTTATGTTCGGGTCTTATGCCCTGCTTTGCTATTTCCCATGCATCTGGTTGATGATCGTCTGTGCCTGCTCCACAGCAAAACTCCCAAAAATTAGTATTCTCATAATTTGTTACATATTGCCAATGCCTGTCTCCATTACATATATACAAATTCTTATATTTTTTTATTTCATTTAAAATTTCTTTTTTTTCAAATTTAAAATTATCATTAGCATGATTATCACTTTTGTTATTACGATCTGGACCTAATATAGGATTTGCTGAAATTAAAACTTTAAAAGTTGCTTTCGATTTGCTTAATGTATTAAAAACCCATTTTTTTTGATCTTTTCCCCAAATTGTTTTTTCTGGACCATCAGGATCTGAATTTCTACTCCTATAATTTCTTGAATCTAATAACCATATTTGAAGATCTTTTCCCCATAAAACTGTTTTATATGGTAGACTATTTGATGGAAATTGTTCAAAATCAAAAATTTCTAAGCCCCTTTCAAAAGAAACATTTCCATAACTCATTCCGGGGTATGCATCGTTTGTTAACGTATCATGATCATCTTTCATAAAATAAGATGTAGTATTATTATAGAAATCTTTTTGATTGGGTAGAGCAAAAAGCCTGTTCCATTTAAAACGCATAAGAGATTCAGTCATTGCCCATGGCTGAGGTTTATCATAATACTCAATATCTCCTGTATGAACATAAAAATCAGGATTCATTTTTTTCATAGAAGGATAAATTTTATGTCCATTATCAAAGTCATCTCTTCTAATAAAATCATGACATGAAACTATACAAAAAGAGATGTTTTTTTCTAAATTATTTTTAGGGGGAGTTAAAAAAGATGCAGAAAAAGAATCTGTAACAAAAGGATTATCTTTATCCTTTCTTGCAAAAAAATTAATTACATATTTAGTATTTGAAGATAAATTATTTAATTTCCATTGAATTGTAAAGTCTTTATTAGGGTTATTAGGACTCCAATTAATTGTTTTTATTTTAGATTTTTCATTTTCTGGATAATATTCCAATTTTACTTCTCCTTTTAAACCAAGACATGCACCTTGCATATCCTTTAATTTTAGTCCTTCAGGAATCTGTCTTTTATAAATTTCTAGAGGATTTTTTAATTTACTTAGAGAAGATTTGTGCTCTTCTTTTGAAATTTGAATAAACTTTTCCCCTTTCCAATTAGCAGAAGGTTTTTCTGTTAATCTTGACCATATTGAAATCGAATTTTGATCAGCCCATCCATTTCTACATCCATTTCCAAAAAAAGGCCCATCATTTTTTAAAATGTTACTACAAGAACTTAAGGCTTGATTTGTAACGATTACAGCACTTGATGCTAAAGTAGTTTTTTTTACAAAGTTCCTTCTTGTTATTCCTTTTTTCCTATTCATAACTAATTTTTATATTTTTCGTTATATTCTCCTCTTTCATTAAATCCTTGAAAATTTCTCATAGTTGATATTCTTGGATAGGAATCAAATATTTCACTTCCAAACATTCTAGGATCTTTTTGAACAGTCAAATTGTTAACTAATTTATTTTTAAGACTTTCTAAAACCTCAGCATATTCAACCTTTTTAGAAAGATCATTTAAACATGCAGGATCATTAATTATATCATATAATTGTTCCTTGGATCTCTTATTAAATCCAATTTCAAATAAGTTTTCATTACCAACCATAGCATTTTTATTCATCATTAAAGTTTTAGTAGGAGAACCATCAATATCATGATAGCCTGGATATAGTGATTTATATTTTTTTAATCCTGCACTTTCTAATGAATCATTTATAGAATTTTTTGGGACTGGATTACCCATGGGCCATCTTTCTGGTTTTAAGTTCATTATATATAAAAAATTTTTAGTTCTAATAGCTCTAGATGGATAACCTAAATTATCAGGTCTGGCATGTGTATGTCTTTCTCTTCCTGTTAAAACAAAACTTCTTGTAGGCTTAGAATCCTTTAATAATAAAGTTTCTGAAAAATCTTTTCCTGTCATTTCTACTGGGTTAGTTATACCTACTAAACTTAAAATAGTTGGAGCTAAATCAATTAAACTAACAAGATCATTAGTTATTTTAGACTCTGTAATTTTATTGAGCCAAGAAATCGCAAGAGGAACATGAGTTCCATATTCTTGTAAATTAGCTTTAGCATATGGAAATGGCATTCCATTGTCAGCAGTTACAATTACAATTGTATTATCTAATTCACCAATTTCTTCTAAATACTCTAACATTTTTTTTAAATGATTATTAAAATGATCTATTTCTAACAAATAGTCTAACATATCATTTTTTGTCACGTTATTATCTGGTAAAAATTGAGGAGGAAATGAATCTGTAATATCTTTACCAGATTTTACACCAGAACCGTAATCATAATTCCTATGTGGCTCATGTCCACCATACCAAAAGAAAAATGGTTTATCTCTTTCTTTACTACTATGAAAGTCTAAAAAGTTTTTAAAATAATCCTTAGAACTAATTCCAGAGGGAAAAAAGTCTATTTCAGAAATCTCAATTTCATTATTATTAATAACATGTTTATTAAATTCAGGGCCAACTGGATTACGCTCCCATCCTTCAATTTTCCAGTTTCCAGGACCCCAAGCTTTTCCCGTGTAACCTAAGTCATAACCCGATTCTTCTAAAATATCAGTAAAAACTCTTAATTTTTTAGGAAAATGACTAGCATGAGTTCCAGCTTCTTCAATTTGCCAAATATTTTTTCCAGTTAAAATAGATGCTCTTGATGGACTGCATTGAGGAGCTGCAACAAAAGCATTATTAAAAAGAACACCGCTGTTAGCTACCATATCAAAACCAGTAGAATTGACTTGTTTAAAACCATATGCTGAAGCATGTGGAAAAGATTGATCATCAGCAATAGCAAAAAGAATATTAGGATGATTTTTTTTTTCTTGATTGTTACAAGAACAGAGTAAAAAAATTAAAAAATAAAGTGTTTTTTTCATTAAATAAAATATTTTCGTGTACGCAAACATTAAATATAAATAATTTTTTTATAAAATGAATTCTAAATTAGTAAATTCGAAGTTTATATATAATAATGATAACAATTAAAGACATCGCATTGAAAGCTAATGTTTCTCCAGGAACTGTAGACAGGGTAATACATAAAAGAGGCGGAGTTTCAGTTTCAACTGAAAAGCTCATAAAAAAAATAATTAAAAAAAATAATTTTAAAATAAATTTTGTTGCTAGTGCTTTAGCAAAGAAAAAAGATTATAAAATAGCCACTTTAATTCCAAATTACGATAAAGATAATTTATTTTGGAAATCTCCTTACTTAGGAATTAAAAAAGCAAGTAATGAAATCGATATTTTTGGATTCAAGGTTTATAATTTCAAATATTCACAAACAAATTTAAAAAGTTACTTATCTGCTTTTAATAAGTTATTAAAAATTAATCCAGATGGTGTGATTATTGTTCCAGCTTTTAAAAATGAAACAAATTATATTTTAGAAAACCTTGATAAAAAAAACATTCCATATGTTTTCTTAAACATTTTTTTAGATGGATACAACAACTTGTCATTCATTGGTCAAGACCCCTTTAAAAGTGGTTATTTAGCTGGAAAACTATTACACACTTCACTCGGAAAAAAACCAAAATTCTTAACTGTTAAAATTGCATCTAAATTAAAAAACGATGGTATAAGAAACAGAATTAAAGGGTTTGAAGAGTACTTTTTAGATAAACAGGTCAAAACCACATCTTTTAGTATTGTTTTTGAATCATTAGACAAGAAAAAAGATGTTAGCTCAAAAATAAATTCAATTCTTGAGTCAAATCCTGAAATAAAAGGAGTTTTTGTTCCTTCAAGTAGAGTTTCTGTTATATCTAATTCAATAAAAAATATTAATGAAAAAGATTTGAAAATTATTGGATTTGATACAACTGATCAAAATATCAAATGTTTAAAAAATGATAAAATAACTTTTTTAATTTCACAAAAATCTTTTAATCAAGGATACAAGTCTGTTTTACATATTAGTGATTTCCTTTTTAGAAAAATAATTCCTGAAAGAAAAAGTTTTTCTCCAATAGAAATTATCACTAAAGAAAATCTTGAATTCACCAATAAAAATAGAATTGATTTTGCCAAAAGAGAAATGGAGGTAAAGAATTTAATAAACCAATGAAATGTTTAGTTTACTTATTTGTTTCTCTATCATTATTTATTTTTAAAAGTAATGCTCAAAATTCTATAACTGAAAATAACAACCTTAATTCTCAAAAAATAAATTACAAAACTTTTAGTAATGATGGGGCTTGGTGTTGGTTTTCAGATCCTAGAGCTATTCATTTAAATAACAAAATCTATTCTGGATGGGTATCTTCAGATGGAAGTATAATGGTTGGATCATATAATGAAATATCAAATGAAATAACAGAATTTAATCTTTATGAAAAATTTAATAAAGATGACCATGCTAATCCCTCTTTTTTAATTCTTCCAGATAAAAGAATAATGATTTTTTTTTCTGCTCATTCAAAAAATAGTTTTAACAAGGAAAATAATCCATCAGGGATATCATACACTACAAGTATAAATCCAGAAGATATTACATCTTGGGAACCAATAAAGAATATTCCTCAACCTTCTGAAGGTAAGAAACTTTTATGTTACACTAACCCTATAATGCTTTCTGAAGAGAATAATAGAATTTATCTTTTTTGGAGAGGAGCTGACTGGAAACCTACTTTTGCATATTCAGATAATCTTGGATTAAGTTGGTCAAATCCTCAAATACTTCTAAAATCAACAAAAAACTTATACAAAAGACCATATATGAAAGTTGTAAGTAATGGAAAAGATGAGATTCATTTTACTTTTACTGATGGGCATCCAAGAAATGAACCTTTTAATAATATTTATTACCTAAAGTATAAAAAAGGGAATTATTATAAATCTGATAACAGAATTATTGGAGATAATAATACTCTTCCATTAGAACATAATCAATGTGAAATTGTATATAACTCATACGGTGAATTTTTAAAAGATAGAAATGCTGTAAAATCTTGGATATGGGATATTGCAATTAATGAAAAAGGTAATCCAGCTATAGTTTATACAAGATTACCTGAAGAAACTAAGCATCAATATTATTATGCTCATTGGGATGGTAAAAATTGGGAAAATTCAATGATAAGTTCTGGCGGCTCATCTTTTCCAAGATTTAAAAGAAATAAAGAAGATAGAGACCCTGAACCTCATTATTCAGGTGGAATTCATATAGATCATGAAAATATAAATACCGTTTACTATTCAAAACCTGTTCAGGATATTTTTGAAATTTTTAAAGCTGTAAAAAATAATGGAAAATGGATAGAATCTAGTATTACAGTTAATTCTAAAAATGATAATGTAAGACCATATGCTATTTTAGGAGCTAATAAAAACTCAAAAGCGCAGTTGCTTTGGATGAGTAATAACTACTATAAATCATATAATGAATACAAAACCCAAATAAAAATTGATTTTAAAGAGAATGATAATTAAAATTTTTATTCTTAATAATCATAATCATCATTCCAGTTACCACTATCTTTTAGTTTTTGAAGAAATTCTAATGTCTTAGGAGATTGAATCATT
>TARA_Y100000385_G_C13109248_1_pt1 | contig 15700 bp, 15 predicted proteins | sample TARA_Y100000385 | Tara Oceans TARA_Y100000385 (sample SAMEA2620980) | marine metagenome | biome: marine biome (ENVO:00000447); feature: surface water layer (ENVO:00002042); material: "saline water (ENVO:00002010), including plankton (ENVO:xxxxxxxx)" | depth 5 m
AGATCTAATGACAGGAAAACCTAAACAAATTATGGTATCCAGTGGCGAAATTTCAAAGGCACTCAATAAATCGATTATTCAAGTGGAAGATGCAGTAATGCAAGCTTTAGCTATGACTCCGCCTGAACTTGCTGCAGATATCTATAATACTGGAATCTACTTGGCAGGAGGTGGCTCTATGCTAAGAGGCTTAGACAAGCGAATTTCGAAAAAAACCGAACTTCCAGTATATGTAGCTGAAGACCCCCTTAGAGCAGTTGTTCGGGGAACTGGAATTGCATTAAAAAATATTGAATCGTTTAGCTTTTTAATGACATAGAATACCCCATCGCCAATGCGCAATTTATTCTCTTTTCTTATTAGGCACCACGTTTTACTACTTTTTTTACTTATGGAAATGATTGCCATACAGATGGTAATCCAAACGCATACATATCAGTCCTCTAGATTCTATAGTTCAGCATCAACATTTTCTGGAGAAGTTTTTAGATCTTTTCAAAATGCGAAAAATTATTTTTCTTTAAAAAAAATTAATTATCAACTTTCCCAAGAAAATGTAATTTTAAAAAATAAAAATACTGTTTTATCAGAAATCAATACTGAATCTCTCCCATGCAATTCTCATAAGTATATTTCAGCAAAAGTCATCAAAAACTCCTTTAATAAGAGAAATAACTATTTGACTATAAATAAAGGAAGTCTTAATGGGATTAAAAATGGGATGGGAGTAATTACGACTTCAGGAGTTGTGGGAATTATTAGAGATGTTTCCTTTCACTTTAGTACTGTTATGAGTTTGCTCAATAAAAAATCAAGAATAAGCACTCGATTTTCTAATTCAAACCATTTTGGAGAATTACTTTGGGATGGAAAATCTTATGAGTTTGCTCAACTTCATTCTATTGAGAAATATGTCTCCATTGCGGGTGGAGACAGTCTAGTGACAAATAGCTTTTCGAATATTTTCCCGGATGGGATTCCTATTGGAACCATAAATCGTTTTTATAGAAAAGAATCAGAAAACTTTTATAATATTGAGGTGAATCTCCATGTAGATTTCAGCAATCTTGACTTTGTTTATATCATTGATAATCCTCTAAAACTGGAACGTCAAGAACTAGAAAAAAAGCATGAATAAAGTAATAAAACATATAACGAGACTACTTAGCTTAATATTGCTTCAGATATTTATTCTAAATAACATACAAATTAGTGGTTATCTAAATCCCTATGTATATATTTTATTTGTAATGCTGCTCCCTCCAAAAATGCCAAAATTAATTGTTCTACTTATTTCATTTAGCCTAGGGTTTATGATGGATATCTTTTCTGATAGTTACGGCATTCACACTGCAGCTACAGTATTAATGGGATATACTCGTCCTAAAGCATTATCCTTAGTCTCAATAAAAGGAGGGGAAGACCTAGAAGAAATTGGAATAAAATACTTGCGTCTAGGGCGTTTTTTCACTTACACTATTACACTAATCATGATTCACCACTTCGCCTTGTTTTATCTGGAGGCCTTTAGGTGTAACGAATTTTTCGATACATTTATTCGTACCGTTTCAACTGGACTATTTAGCTTAATACTTATTTTCTGTATTGAATCACTAAAATTAAATTCAAGTATAAAATGAGTAGAAGTAGGCATGCTAACAGAAGATTATTCTTCTACTTGCTTTTTGGGGGTTCCTCTATACTTTTGATTTTATTTCTTTTTGAAATTCAGGTTTTGGACGATTCCTATGCTGAATCAGCAAATAAAAATGTAATAAAATCTGAAACTCTCTACCCAGAAAGGGGATACATCTACGATAGAAATGGAGAACTCTTGGTTACTAACCAAAGAGCCTATGACTTGATGATTATCCCAAGACAAGTAATCCAAATGGATACCTCAAAATTTTGTCGCTCACTCGAGATAGATATTGAATACTTTACAAAACAACATGACAAAGCATTCAGATACTCGAGATATCGACCTTCTTTATTCCTCAAAGAATTATCTAAATCTTCCGCAGCTAAATTACAAGAACAATTATATGAATTCCCGGGATTTTTTCTTCAAGAGAGAACCATGAGAGCTTATCCTAATAAATCTGCAGCTCATGTTCTTGGATACGTGAGTCAGGTTCCAGATTATGTTCTTGAAAAAAACTCATTTTACAAGAAAAATGATAATTTTGGGATGACAGGGGTCGAAAATTCATATGAAAAAGAGTTGCGCGGATCTAAAGGGGTAGAGTTTATTGTCCGAGATGTATGGAATCGACCTAAAGGAAGTTTTAAAGATGGGGTACTGGATAGCATGGCTATTCACGGAAAAGACTTAATAATTTGCTTAGACATTAAACTACAAGAATACGCAGAAAAGCTCCTAAAAAATAAAAAAGGTAGTATTGTTGCTATAGAACCCAAAACAGGTGAAATATTATCCCTTGCTAGCAGTCCTAATTACGATCCAAATATTTTAATTGGCCAATCGAGGTCTAATAACTTTAATCGAATGTACAAAGACCCAGACAAACCTTTGTATGACAGGAGTTTACTAGCCGAATACCCTCCTGGATCAACATTTAAACTTGTAAATGCACTGATTGGACTTCAAGAAGGTGTAATACAAAAAGATACTCGCTTTCCGTGCAATGAAGGATGGAGATTCAGTGAAAAATTAAAAATTGGATGTCACGTTCATAACTCTCCACTAAATCTAATAGAATCCATTAGCCAATCATGCAACGCATACTATTGCTATACTTTTCGAAGAATTATTGAAAAATACCCCACAGCAAAACAGGGTTACGAAAATTGGAGAAATCATGTCTTAAGCTTTGGTTTGGGAAATTTTTTAAATAATGATTTATCTTCAGGTAAAAAAGGTAGAGTTCCAAAAATTGATTTCTACAATCGGCAATATGGCAAAAACAAATGGAAAGCTCCCACAGTAATATCACTAGCTATTGGACAAGATGCTTTAGTAGTCTCCCCGATTCAAATGGCAAACATGTGCGCCGCCATTGCTAATCGAGGCCATTACATCACTCCTCATATTGTTCGTTCTATAGATGGAATACCGATTAACGATAGCATTTATACAATCCCTAAATTAACAAGTATCAATAGTAAGCACTTCGAGCAAGTAATCGAAGGAATGGAAAGAGTCTTTACTAGCCAATATGGAACAGCCAAAAGAGACAAAATTAAAAATATTGAAATTTGCGGAAAAACTGGAACTGCTGAAAACCCTCATGGTGAGGATCATTCAATATTCATTGCTTTTGCTCCAAAAAAAAACCCTAAAATAGCACTAGCGGTTTATATAGAAAATGGTGGATGGGGATCTACCTGGGCTGCACCAATTGCTACCTTACTCATTGAGAAATATCTAACTGGAGAGGTTACAAATACCGAACGAGAGAACTTTATTCTCCAGGGAAATTTAATAAGTTCAGAAAATGAGAAATAATAAAAGTTTTTTTTCTAATGTAGACTGGCCATTGGTTTGTATCTATGCATTAATGTTATGTTTTGGTTGGGTCAATATTTTTGCTGCAAATTACGGCGAAGGTAATCAAAATCTAATCTCAATGTCCTTTGAACCAGGCAAACAGCTTTTCTGGATTGGAAGTTCGATTTTATGGATTATTCTGATACTTATTCTTGATGGTAAATTTTATACTACTTTTTCATTCCCAATTTATACCATAATGAATCTTTTGCTCTTTGGAGTATTGATTATAGGAAAAGAAATTGGTGGAGCTAGATCGTGGTTCGAAATTGGTAACAGTTTTAGTATGCAGCCTTCTGAATTTGCAAAAGTCGGTACACTACTTGCTCTGAGCAAATATTTAAGCCAATTAAATCTCAATCTTTCGGATCCAATAATACAGCTAAAAGCATTTTCCATAATTTTTCTTCCTATCTTCTTTATCATGCTTCAGCCAGACGCTGGTTCTGCCATTGTATTCGCTTCGCTTTTTCTAGTCTTATTTAGAGAAGGAATATCAAGTGTATACCTCGTTTTAATCAGTCTAGCTGTACTTCTTTTTATCCTGACTCTCAAATTTGATTCTCAAATTGTGTTGATCAGTATCTCCTTGTTTAGCCTTATAGTGATTTATATTTTTAAAAAAAATAAATTTTCTATTAAGCCCATCATCTATGGATTCTTTTGCTCCATAGGATTCGTTCTATGTGTTAGCCAAATCTACTCACAAATACTTAGACCCCATCAGCGAGCACGCATTGACCTTATTCTTGGAAAAATAAATGATATTCATGGAGTAGGATATAATCTTCACCAGTCAAAGATTGCTATCGGATCTGGAGGTTTCAAAGGGAAGGGATTCTTAGAAGGTACACAGACAAAATTTAATTTTGTCCCAGAACAGAGTACAGATTTTATTTTCTGTACTATCGCAGAAGAATGGGGATTTTTAGGTTCCTTAATTACAATTGGTCTATTTGTCCTGCTTCTGTTTAGAATTATACTTCTAGCAGAACGTCAAAAATCAGCCTTTAGCAGAGTTTTTGGCTATGGTGTAGCGTCAATTCTATTCTCACACTTCTTTATCAACATTGCGATGACCATTGGCCTAATGCCTGTAATTGGAATTCCACTCCCACTATTCAGTTATGGAGGTTCATCTTTGTGGGCTTTTAGTATCTTGATTTTCATCTTTATCAAACTGGATGCTTACAGAATGGAAGTATTGAGATGAAAGTATCATCTGGTAGGACAAGCTATTTTATCAGATACTTAAAAATAATCTCTTGCTGAGCGAGCAAACTGATCTTATTAGTTTGAGAATAAAGATATGAATGAACAACGATGCTAGGGCGGGAATCATTAATAAATAGATGAAATCGATGTCATATATATAGAATTGCAATCATGAATATTATTACATCAAAAACAAATGAAAAATCCCAAATTGCCTTAATCTTAATATGCAAGGTTTTTCTCTCACGAATAACATCATCAAGTCTAAGATCTTTCATTTTTTCGGAATCCTTCATTTTCATTGAAATTTATATTTAACTAATTTATAAAAAATAAAAAAAACTGTATGAACATAGAAAATATTAGAGAATACTGCCTTTCGAAGAAAGCAGTAGCTGAAAGCTTTCCATTCGACAGTAAAACATTGGTATTTAAAGTGGGTGGGAAAATTTTTTCTTTGGCAATGCTAGAGTCAATTCCATTAAAAATTAATTTGAAATGTGACCCTGATAGAGCTCTAGATTTAAGAGAGCAATATGAATCTATTAAAGCAGGGTACCATTCTAACAAAATGCATTGGAACACTCTTGAACTTAGTGGGGAGATCCCGCAACAAGAAGTTTTTGAACTAATCGATCACTCCTATGAACTGGTCATCTCAAATTTGACAAATAAAGTAAGAGAACATTATTTACTAGATTAGTTATTGTAAAAAAACATGAAAATCCATCCAATTGAAAAAAATTAACATCAATACAGTTTATCTTCAGTATTTTATGAATAAAGTATTGGCTTCTTAGAATAAATAACGAAATTTGAGACAATGAAAAATTTGGGCATTTATTGCGATAGTCTTACAGCTTATCAAAGATACAAAAGTCGAGAGGTGAAAATTGGTTCTATAGGGATTGGTGGGAACAATCCAATACGATTGCAATCTATGACCACAACTAATACCTTAGATACTGAGGCTACTGTAGCTCAATCAATTCGAATGATTGAAGCAGGATGCGAATTGGTCCGAATTACAGCACCTGGAAAAAGAGAAGCTCAAAACCTACAGAATATTAAAGATGCCTTGGCCAAAAAAGGATATAATGTTCCCTTGGTCGCTGATATTCACTTTACTCCCGTTGCAGCTGAAATTGCCGCTCGCATTGTAGCAAAGGTTAGAGTAAACCCCGGAAATTATGCGGACAAAAAGAAATTTGAAGAAATAGAGTATACTGATAACAGTTACCAAGAAGAACTAAATCGGATTAAAAAACGATTCACCCCTCTTGTGAATATTTGCAAACAAGAAGGAACGGCAATGCGAATAGGGACCAATCATGGCTCTCTTTCTGACCGAGTTTTAAGTCGGTATGGCGACACTCCATTAGGAATGGTAGAGTCAGCAATGGAATTCTTACGAATATGTAAATCATTAGACTACCACAAAATCGTTATTTCAATGAAATCTAGCAATCCGAAAATCATGGTGCAGGCCTACCGAATGCTTATTAGCAAAATGGGAAAAGAGGGGATGAATTACCCTCTTCATCTTGGAGTTACGGAAGCTGGAGAAGGAGAAGATGGTCGAATAAAATCTGCCGTTGGAATTGGAACGCTCTTGGAAGATGGTATAGGAGATACGGTCAGAGTTTCTCTTACAGAAGAACCAGAATTTGAAATACCTGTTGCAAAGACTCTTGTTAATCGCTATAAAGAAAGACTTCCACACAGTAGCATTGCAGAAATAGAAAAAAACCCAATTAATCCCTTTGAATACCAAAAGAGAAGTAGCAGAGAAATATTAAATATTGGAGGGGGGAATGTCCCAGTTGTATTAGCCGACTTTTCTAAAAAAAATAAAATTAATCCCGCTGGACTTTTTGCTGCCGGATATAACTATTCTATTCCTTTTGATAAATGGAATATCTCAGACACTGCTTGTGATTATATTTATGCAGGTAATAATCTTATTAACTTTGCTATTCCTGGAACTCTAGGAATTATATATAACCACAAGACATGGTCAAATCAACAAGAAGAGCGATGTTATCCCCTTATGAATGTTAAAACTTATTTAGGGAAAGCCAAAAAATCTAATATTTTAAATCTAGTTTCTATTTGTTTCACTGAATTAAATTCAAAGCTAATTTCTAGACTTTTATCGGATAAAACAGCAGTTTTGTTAATTGAAACTAAAAATACTCATGGAATGGCAGAACATAGAAGGCTGTTTATCGAGTTACTAAATAGTTCATGTGATGTTCCTGTAATTATTCACAGATCTTACAATAACCTTACTGAGGAAGAACTTCAAATAAGGTCTTCAACTGATCTGGGTGCGTTATTTTTGGATGGCTTAGGAGATGGTGTATTTATTTCAGCAAAAAAATGTGGCAGCATGCAGATGCTCATTCAAACGTCCTTCGGCATACTTCAAGCCACAAGAACCAGAACCTCCAAAACAGAATATATTTCTTGCCCAAGCTGTGGAAGAACCCTCTTTGATCTTCAAGAAACTACTGCCAAAATAAGATCTAAAACTAATCATTTAAAGGGTTTGAAAATTGGAATCATGGGGTGCATAGTTAATGGGCCAGGAGAAATGGCAGATGCGGACTATGGATATGTAGGAACTGGAATAGGTAAGATAACACTCTACAAAGAAAAAGATATAGTTAGGCGTAACATAGCTACTGAAGAAGCAGTAGATGCTCTCATTGATTTAATCAAAATAAACGGCGATTGGGTCTCTCCAAAATAAAATAGCTAAAATAAGATATCATTCACTTATCTATCTGAAAACTATTTTAATAGTGCAGTAGATGAAAAAATAAATCTATGCTTTTGTGCTTCATAAGCTCCTCATAGAAAATATCAGAATCAAGAATTGGCTGAATTAATTTATGAGAACAATAAACTATTTTAGTGCCTTACTTTAGTTGTTTTCACCTTAATAAAGTGGTTAATTATTCTTCGAAAAAAATATTTCAGTAATACTTTTGATCAATTTAACTAGATATAGTATATTCTTACAACAAACTAAAAACAGTAGAATTACTTAAAAAAATGTAAATTTTCAGACACAAATTAAAAATTAAATCTGAAATAAGCAATGTAAGAGCCTTAATGGAAACACTAAAATAATTCGGATCTTTTCAAAATTATATCTGTGAGTCTATCAACAAAAATCATAAACTAATCATTAGGATTTAAACAACTAGGTTCTATAGAAAACAAAATTATCAATCGAGTAAGTCTTGATTAAAAAAAAGAAAAATTAAATTTATGGTCTTTACATATGGCTTTAAAAAGGTTATTGGAATGATGCAAGAGCACACAAACAACTGTTTTAAGTACACAAAAATAGATATATAACATGAGTAAATTATTTAAATTATTATCTGGCGTGCTCATTTTTTCATCTTGCCAAAATAGCAAAGATTTGAGGGTAGACTTACATAGCTTTTCTGAGCCCCACCATGTAGTTACTCGACACTTAGACCTAGACATCGAAGTAAATTTTGATCATAAAGTAATTAAAGGAATTGCTTCTTATCAAATTGAAAATATTTCAGGCAAGAAACAACTCATACTAGATGCCCATGGCTTGGTGATTGAAAAAATAATAAGCAACGGTAAAAAATGCGATTTTATCTGGGGAACAACAGACTCTATTATGGGCCAAGCACTTCAAATAAATATTGAAAAAGATACCAAAGAGTTATCTATTCATTACCAAAGTGCTCCGGGGGCTAAAGCATTACAGTGGCTTAATCCGATGCAAACATCCGGGAAAAAACATCCCTTTTTATTTACTCAATCACAAGCAATATTGGCAAGAACGTGGATTCCATGCCAAGATTCTCCCGGGGTTAGATTTAGCTATACAGCTAGGGTGAAGGTTCCTTCAAAATTGATGGCAGTCATGAGTGCAGAAAATCCAACTAAAAAAAATAATACTGGTATTTATCAGTTTAAGATGGAACAAGCTATCCCTTCCTATCTAATGGCCTTGGCAGTAGGAGATATCTCCTATCAATCCATTGGTGCCACCACAGGAATTTATGCGGAACCTGAGATACTTGAAAGAGCAGTTTATGAATTTTCAGAAACTGAGGAGATGCTTGATATTGCAGAAACCATGTATGGAAATTATGCATGGGAGAAATACGATATGCTCGTCTTGCCTCCTAGTTTTCCTTTTGGTGGAATGGAAAATCCACGACTTACATTTGTAACGCCCACAATACTAGCCGGTGATCGTTCTTTAACATCACTAGTTGCCCATGAGTTAGCTCACTCATGGGCTGGAAATTTAGTTACAAACAAAACCTGGGACGATTTCTGGCTAAATGAGGGATTTACTGTCTATTTTGAAAGAAGAATAATGGAAAGGCTAAAAGGGAGGGAATATGCTGATATGCTTAGTTTGCTTGGAAAGCAAGATTTAGAAAGAGAAATTATCTCTCTCGGAAGTAAAAATAAAGACACACATCTCAAGTTAAATTTAAAAAATCGCGATCCGGACCAGGGACTAACAGATGTGGCTTACGAAAAAGGATTTTTCTTTCTTCGATTGATTGAAGAATCAGTAGGACGTAAGCAATTTGATTTCTTTTTAAAAAAATATTTCTCTGTAAATGCATTTAAAGTTATGGATACCGAAGAATTTGTTGCCTATTTAAATAAGCATCTACTCGACCAAAAACCAGATACAAAAGAAAAAATAAAACTTAAAGAATGGATCTATGGCCCTGGGATTCCGGACAACTGTCCAAATGTTAAATCCACAAAATTTAATGCTGTGGATAAAGCCATTGCCTCATTTGAAAAAGGATTTCCTCTAAAAAATATTTCAACTGACTTGTGGTCTTCCCATGAATGGTTGCACTTTCTTAGACATCTTCCTAAAGGAATTTCTATCAAACAATTAGATCAATTAGACAAAGCTTTTAACTTCACAAACAGCGGAAATGCAGAGGTATTAAATGCATGGTTCTTGATTACCATTCCTAAAGACTACTTAGCTATAAAAAAACCTTTAGAGAATTTTCTAATGTCTATAGGGAGACGTAAATTTTTAGTACCATTATACAAAGCTCTATTTATAAAAGATGTAAAAAGGGCCAGTGAAATTTATAACAAAGCTAGACCAAATTACCACTCTGTATCCAGGCAGACATTAGATGCCATTATTTTATAAATGTGAAGATTATTCTTTTCACATACAAAAATCAATTAACAGAAAAAAAGTATAAAAATAAGAAGCTTATACTTCTCATTATTTTACTATGGGTAAGTTTAAGTCAGGTCTTTGCACAAGACTTTTTAGTGATAAAAGGACAAATACTTGAGTCCAAAACACAAAAAGGCTTACCCTTTGCTTCAATCAGTGTCAAAAATGAATTCAAGGGAACCGTAGCCAATAATATAGGATATTTTTCATTCATCATACCACTTAAATTTCAAAGAGACACTCTGAGGGTAAGCTATATCGGCTTTCAAGATATAGAAATCTTGATTGATACAATCAGACATGAATTACGCTTAGAATTGCAAGAAAATTCTACTCTTCTTAATGAAGTAGTTTTAACACCATTAGAACCTGAAGATTATATCAAAATGGCAGTTAAAAATCTACCCAAAAATTACCCTAATAGAGCTTTCATGACCCAGGCTTACTATAATAATAAATGTACAGTAAATGAGAAGGTTCTGTTAGATGAAGAAAGTTTTTTCAATACTTATCATTCTATAGAGAATGATACTATTGAACACCAACTCATCCTTTACCGTACAGACTCCGCTTCCAAAGAAATAACCTCAGAGTTTTACGAAGAAACATCCTTTGATATTGAAGGCCAGTTTAATACTCCTGATTTTATTCTAGAAAGAGGAAAAACCAGCTCGAAAGAAATTTATCTGGATAGCCTAAACTTCAGCAAATTCAACTACAAATTTAATACTCTCGAAATTCCTGGATATAGATCTATTCTATTTTCGAGTAAAAGACCAATTGAATATCTGAAAATTTCTGGAGAAATTGTTCTGGATAAAATAAGCCACGCTATTATCTCAATCAACTATGAAGGGACAATTAATATTCCTCTCAAAATAAAACCATTGCTATTTATCGCTGGCTACGGAATTACCAATCCAAAAATAAAATCAAAAAGATCTTACAGAAATATTAATCAAATCTGGTATATAGACTTTATAGAGATTGACTTATATGTCGAAATAAAAAAAAGAAAGCTTTTTAAGCCCAACAAACAATATAATTGTATGTTTTATCAAACATTTAATGTAAACAACACTCTAATTGATGATGTAAAACCGATAGATTTTGAGAAAATATTTAATACTCAGCTCCCGTATAAATCACAAATACATAACGAGGAGCACCTTCAATGGAATGAAATAAATAGAATTAATCGATAAAATAATTCATCTCACGTATACGCGCCAAGACCTCCTTGGGCAAAATCTCATCTAAATTCTTGCCTTTGTTAAGGTCAGCTCTTATCTGAGTGGAAGAAATTTTGAGCATCGGAGCATCAATCATGTGAATATTTTTATGCTTCCCGAGAAGACTAAATGGGGCATTTGTTCTGGGGTAGACATAGATTTGATGATTTTTCAGAATTTGAGTATATCCTTTCCATTGATCAAAACTACTTAAATTATCTTCACCCATGATGATAGAAAATTCAAATAGAGGGTTGTTTTTTACTAAGCGTTGTAATGAGTGAATGGTAAAAGAAGGCTGAGGCAAGTGAAATTCAATATCGGAAACATGGATAAATTTACGCCCTTTGATAGCAATTTGTACAAGGGAAAGACGCTCTGAATCATGCAACAAGTTCTTCTTATTCTTAAAAGGATTGTGGGGGCTTACCACAAACCACACCTGGTCTATTTCGGTATGTTCTACCATATAATCCGCAATCATTAGATGTCCTGAATGAATGGGATTGAAGGAGCCGAAATATAGTCCTATTTTTTTACTATTGTTCATAGATAAACTGAGTCACTTTTTCATAAGCTCGTTCAATAGCGAGATCAAGACTGTCATTCACAATGACTAAATCAAAGTCTTTGGCAAAGCTCATTTCATCCCTAGCCTTTTCTATTCTCATTTTAAGTTGGGCTTGATTTTCAGTATTTCTGGAAATTAATCTACTTTTTAAAACATCTATTGAGGGAGCTTGAATAAATACAGACAATGCACGATCTCCAAATTTATTTTTTAAACTAATACCTCCCTTTACGTCAATGTCAAAAAATACATGTTTCCTTTTTGCCCAAATACGATCTGGTTCGCTTGAGAGTGTACCATAATAACTGCCCTCATACACTTCTTCCCACTCTAAAAACTGACCATTTTTCACTTTTGACCTAAAGGATTCTGTTGATAAAAAATAATAGTGAATCCCATCTTTTTCTTCGCCCCTGGGTAATCTGCTAGTGGCCGAAATAGAAAATTCTGCTGATATACCTCGATCTATTAAGGCATTCACAATAGTTGATTTACCTGATCCTGAAGGAGCTGAGAAAATAATTAGTTTACCTTGCTCCACTTTATAAAACATTAAGTACTTGTTCTTTTATCTTCTCCAAGGCATCTTTCATTTGAACCACTAATCTTTGTATCTCGGTGTGATTAGCTTTGGAACCCATTGTATTGATTTCTCTACCTAATTCTTGACAAATAAACCCTAACTTTTTTCCATTAGGAGATTCTGTACCCATAGTATCAAGGAAATAAGCACAATGATTCTTTAATCGAACTTTTTCTTCTGAAATATCAAACTTTTCAGTAAAATATATCATCTCTTGTTCAAGTCGATCGCTATCGAAATCAACTGCAGTCAAAATATCTTCTAGTTTCTTTCGAATTCGAAATTTGACCCGATCTATTCTCTCTTTTTCGAAGTTAGGTACTTGATTATGATATTTTGTAATGCAATCAATATGTGATTTCAAATCTTGATCAAGTGATACTCCCTCTGATACTCGATAGTCGACAAGACCAGCTACAGCCTCTTTCACTAGATTCATAACACTAGCCCATTCTAGTTTATCTAGAGCTTCTCGTTCAGTAGACATTGATTCAGGGAGTCCCATGGCTATTTGAAGTAAATCTCCCTCATTAATAGGAGATTGAGTTATTTCTTGGAGAGAAGACATGTACTTTCGAACGCACTCACGATTGGGTTTGTATTTCAGTTCAGTACTTATATTTTCAACAAAAATAAATAAATCTACCTTTCCTCGTCTTAATAAAGAGGAAAGGTAAGAACGAATTTCTATCTCTTTTTCTTTGTATAGTGAAGGGATCCGAATATTGATATCCAATTGCTTGGAATTTAAACTATTCACTTCCACTATTATTTTCTTACTTGGAAGAAGCGAAACTGCTCTACCAAAACCAGTCATTGATTGAATCATATCATTTTATATATCGTAAAAATAAGTAAAATTCTTCTGAACAAGACTTAATCCCTAACTGCTTTTGGTTTTCTCCCCACTAAATAAACACCAACAAATATAAAAATTGCCGCAAATATTTTAACTACATCCATCTTATCTGAACCAACTGAAAGAGCAATAAAGGTAGCCAAAACAGGTTGTAAATAAATATAAAAACCTACGGTAGAAGCTCTAAGTCTCTTTAACGCATATACATTAAGCATATAGGCCAAAAAAGAAGTAAAAACAACCACAAAGACAATTTCAATGTAAATCTTAGGAGAAATAGATAACCAATCTACTTCTTGGACTTCATAATAACCGAATGGGAGTACTACAAAAAAACCAATTGAAAATACCCATTTCAGTAATGTAATAAAATGATAGCGTCTCATTAATGGTTTAATAAGAGTTAAATAAAGTGCATAAGAACATGCATTCACAAAGACTAAAATATTTCCAAGAGCCAAATTGGGATTATTTACCTCTAACTTTTGTCCATATAATGCAAGGATAATAGCTCCGATAGCACCAAGAATAATTCCAATAATTCGCAAGGCAATAATTTTTTCTCCATGAAAAAAAATTGCCAAAATAAAAACCATGATAGGAGTTGATGTCATTGTCACAGATGCATGAATAGGTGTAGTGAAATTTAATCCTTTAAAAAAAAGCATCATATTGATCGCTACACCAAAGAGTCCACAAAGTAATAGGACTCCATAATCTCTCGGCTCTACTTTTTCGCGAATCCAAATGCGATGAATAAGCTGAAATAGAATCATGGCTCCTGTGACACGGACCAAAATAAAACCTAGAGGTTTAATGGTTTCTGGCATTACATCCTTCGCAACAGTAAAAGTTAATGCATAGATGAGATTGGCAATAAATAAGGCAGCATGTGATTTAAATATATCACTCATGAGAGAGTATCTTTTAAAACTCGAATGTTTTCTTTAGAATTTCCCACAAAAATATCCTTATCTAAAATAAAAACTGGCCTTTTTAAAAAGGTATATTCTTGTAAAATAAGCTCTTTAAAATCCTTCTCTTTCAACTTATTATCTTTCAAATTCATGCTCTTATACTTTTGAGCTCTTTTACTAAAAAGAGCCTCATAAGAAGAACTTAACGCATACATGGATTCAATTTGTGATCGAGTAACAGGTTTATATTTAATGTCTTGCAATATAAAATCAGAAAGATCTAGATCTTCCATAATTCTACTACAAGTAGTACAGGTGGATAAATAATAAACTTTTTTCATCTTTTTAAATCTATTACAAAACTAAACAATCAAGAAGTCCTAGCAAATTTCTACATTTGTAAGAATAAATATTTATTTCATATGACAAATCAACGCTTTGCAGTAATCGGCTTGGGTCAGTTTGGCTCTGCAATTGCCAAAAATCTTTCTAAACGAGGAGCAGATGTTTTAGCTATTGATTCTTCTATCGAAAAAGTAGAAAGCATCAAAGACGAGGTTTCTTTTTCTGTGGCGCTAGATGCTACAGATAAAAGAGCTCTCCTTGCACAGAATATTCAAGACGTAGATGCAGTAGTGGTAGCTATTGGTGAAAATTTCCATGGACTTCTTTTGTGTACTTTTCTTTTAATGGAACTAAAAGTAAAACGGATTATTACTAGGGCCATGGGAACTGATCAAAGAAAAATATTAGAAAAAATGGGCGTTACAGAAATCTTATCTCCGGAAGACGAAGTGGGTGGAAATGTAGCTGAAATGCTTATAAACCCTGCTGTAGTGTTATGTATGAAATTACCCGATGACTATGAAATAGTTGAAGTTAAAGCTCCTACTAATATTTATGAGAGAAGTTTAGATGACATAGGGCTGAGGGAGAAGTATAAGCTCAATCTGGTCACTATTTTAAGAAAAAATTCAGCTAACAGAGACAATAATGATTCAAAAGACTACCACATTATTGGTGTTCCTGATTCAAGCACATTGATTGAAAAAAATGATATTATTGTTCTTTTTGGACTCACAAAAAATATCGAACGCTTTTTGGATATCAACAAGTGATGAAAGGATTTATTATTACCGGAACAAGCAGTGGTATTGGTATGGCTCTAGCGAAAGTTCTTCTCGAATCTGCTGAAAATAGAATATTTGGAATTTGTCGCAATCAAGTAATAAAGCATCCAAACTACAGGCATTTAGCAATGGATTTAAATGATATCGCAGATATTGATTCTATTGATTTACCAGAATGGGAAGATCTAAATCAAATTAGTTTGGTTAATAATGCAGGATGGGTGGGACCCATACAAAAAATGGGAAACCAAGAACTTGGATCTATTGCATCAGCTTACCTGATTAATTTAATTGCACCTGCTGCACTATCAAATTTATTTATAGCAAAGTATAAAGCGCATCAAGCGCAAAAAGTAATTCTCAGTGTTGGCTCTGGTGCAGCAGAAAATGCTATTGCAGGATGGAGTAGCTACTGTTCTGCTAAGGCCGGGTTAGATATGCTTAGTAAATGT
>TARA_Y100000385_G_scaffold97763_1_pt1 | contig 15659 bp, 14 predicted proteins | sample TARA_Y100000385 | Tara Oceans TARA_Y100000385 (sample SAMEA2620980) | marine metagenome | biome: marine biome (ENVO:00000447); feature: surface water layer (ENVO:00002042); material: "saline water (ENVO:00002010), including plankton (ENVO:xxxxxxxx)" | depth 5 m
TATCAATGTCCAATAAACCCTGCTCATCAAGATTTAGAGACGAAGAAAGGAAAAAAAAGCTTGACATTAAAGTAAATTATGTTTATAACTTCACTACATGTATCGTAATATAGAAAGTAAGTTCAATAATATGGAACTAATAACGATCTTGTATTAATTGAATGTCTTCATTGACAATCACTTAACAACCAATGTACATTGATAATTCACGTGAAGCAATCAAGTACGTTAAATTTGCAATAAAAAGGAGAGAAGAATGAATATACAAAAAACACTATGCTGCGCAGCAGTTTTAGCATTAAGTAATGTGGCAACGACCACGTCCGCCCTGGCGGCCGATGACGTAAATGTCGCATATTTCTTAGAATGGGCGACACCAAACTTGGTAGCAAAAGCCAATGGCGACTACGATGAAGCAATGGGTGTCAATTTGAATTGGGTGAACTTTACTACCGGCACGGCAATGACTGAGGCTATGTTGTCTGGTGACATCGACATTGCATACTCGCAGGGTCTGGCGCCATTTGTGACCGCTATTCAACAAGGTGCGCCGTTGAAAATGATTGGTATTGCTGTTGTTTATGAAGCTAATGATTGCTTCGTCAGGGACGGTCTTGGCATCGATTCGTCTAACGCGACGGAACTTGAAGGAAGAACGGTCGCAGTGCCGCTTAATACCATGGCCGACTATGCATTCCGTAGATACATGACATACCTCGACGTTGATATCTCGACAATGACGATTGTTGATCAGGCGCCACCCGATGGTGCGAAATCCCTCCAGGATAGTGCTGTCGATATGGCATGCGTTTTTGGAGGTTTAGCTTCAAAGGAGGCTGGTGAAGCAGGTACAGCTATCATGAGCACTCAACAGAAGAAAGATGCGGGAATTGGATCTTTCGATGTTGTTACGACAACTGAGGAATTCGCAACGGAAAATCCTGAACTCCTTAAGTCATTCATGACAGTCACAGATGAAGCTAACGCGTCCTTTTCTGGTTCTGATGCCGAGTTTGTTAAGCTGGCGAGCGAAGCTGGGATGGGCAATGAAACCACGAGAATCCAATATGCAGGGCTCAGCACACCTTCGGCCAAAGAACAAATCACCGATTATTTCAGCGCCAACGGTATTGCCGCTTCGGCTGCTGCATCATTGGGTCTGGTTTTCGCCGGCAGCTCGGACGGCAACTCGATTGCCACGACGATCGATGGATCATTCTTAGAATAGGTCCATACGGTTAATGAAAGATGGGAGGGCTAAAGGCCCTCCTTTTATATTATTCTGTCTAGTCATTCGATCTCCTATTGGACTTTAGTTACTTTTCACCAATATAATAGAATGACTAGACAAAATAATTGCGTAGCGATTACTGGGTTTAGAGTAGGGATTTAAATTTGAATCCGCATCAAGCTTAGTGGCATAATTAAAAAGCTTTAAGCTTGAAAATAGAATTACAAAATAGGAAACAAAGTCGCGATGAACGATCTTATATGTAAAAACCTGAGTATGACCTTTACCAATCAACAAACTGGAGCAGCGGTTGAGGCTTTGAAAGACATCAACTTCACCTTGAAAAAGGGTGAGTTGCTGTCAGTTTTGGGTCCGTCAGGTTGTGGCAAGACAACTCTCCTGAACATGATTGCAGGCTTTATCAACCCGACTGCGGGTGAGATTTTTTTAGGTGGAAAAAACATTGATGGCCCTGGTGTCGAACGAGGTATGGTCTTTCAGCAAGGCGCGTTGTTTGAATGGCTGACGGTCGCAGAGAACGTCAGTTATGGTCTGCGGATGAAGAAAACCGAAAAAAAAGAGAGCCAGAGATTAGTTGAAAAATGGTTGGATATCGTTGGCCTGAAAGGCTTTGATAATACACCAATCTATCAGCTTTCGGGAGGAATGCAGCAGCGCGTGGCGCTAGCACGGTGTCTGGTGAATGACCCTGATGTCATCTTGATGGATGAACCGTTAGGTGCGTTGGATGCGCTGACTCGCGAAAAGATGCAATCCCTGATACTAGAGCTTTGGAAAGAAACGGGCAAGACGATCATGATCATCACCCATTCAGTGGAAGAGGCAATTTTGCTAGGCGAACGTCTGTTCGTAATGGCACCCCGCCCGGGCAGGATTCAAAAGGAATACAACTTGCCCTTTCCACAACGCGGTTTGAACGAATCGTTGCGCGCAATCAAACAGGATTCGGAGTTTTCCAAGGTTCGTGAAGAAGTACTAACAATGATCTGGAATATGGAAGAGGAGATCATGGGTCGTGCTTGATTTGCTTTCAGATAACCGCGCTTCAATCGCAGCACTCATAGTTCTGATATTGGTCGTGATGTTTGTCGCGTCGATCTATCTTGGGTTCAAGCAATCCGATTTACGCAACAAGGAAACAGTGTTTGGTGACGTGGAACGGACCAAGGGTGGTGGATACTGGGCGGTATGCGGTATTTCGACACTGATACTTCTATGGTTCTATTTTTCTTGGGGGTTAGGACGCGCCTACTTTCCTGAGGCTGGCAATGAGATGTGTCAGGTTGCGAAGTTTGAAGAAGCGATTTCACCAATCAAGGCAAAGTTACCTATCGGATCGCGTTACTTCCGCTCAACCACATTGGTGGCCCGGAACGGAGACCAGCTAACAGCGATTGAAGCACAACTGCCTTCCACAGCCTTCAGTTCGGATGAGGTTGTAGGACTAAATTCTACGATGGGAAAGATCCGCCAACTGATCGCGAATGCCTCCGATCCAAACATGCTGGGACAGGATGTAAGAGACCAGTTGGCTTTAGTGGTCATGGATTTGAATGCGCTGAGTGAAAAGTTGTTGGCCGAGCCGGAAGACTTGTCTCCAACGCAAGAGGCTCTCGCACAGCCAAAATGGGGAGTAACATTCACAGAAATCCCAATGTTACCAAGGACAGGTCGGGGGGTTTTATTTGACGAAATGGCCATCATGGCTAAAGACATTTCCGGCATATTCAGTAGCATTCGCAACCACCCACCTGAGAATGCGGTGTTGATTGATGAAATCACTGCTGAAATTGATACCTTTCTAAAAACAACCGATTCGGGCGGTTATGACGAACAGACCGCCAAACTTCGTTACGACTACTTGAAGTCGGTCAAACGGATTTTTAAACGGCTGGACGATGGCACGATATTTCCTGCGGCTTCAATTGATGGGGTGAACGCAGCTATTGCAAATCTTGATGCTGCGAAAAATTCTGCTCGTGGAAGCCTTTCTTACATCGAGCCTTTGTTCTTTCCCAGTGGTCATATCATAAAATCACGCACTCAGTGCTCAGAGCAAGGCTCTCCCAGATGGCTGCCAAAACCGACTGACGTTGTTGCTTCTTTTGGGCGGCTGGCGAATCCAGATATAGAAAACGGCGGAGGTTTCAAGGGCCAGAAATTATTTTGGTGGCGATGGATGCCCATCGCTGATGTGGTGGCTTTTGTCGTGCCCGATTGGATTGCGGATATCGTGCCGGGAGATTACGCCCGCCATGCAAACAACGGCACTATTACACCGAAATTCAAGGACAAATTGCTGGCCCTCGCACAGGGTAATGTAAATCTTGGTGTTGTCCCGATGTTTGATGGGCACTTGTGGGACTCAATGCGGCGGGTGCTGATAGCCCTTGGATTGGGAATTGCACTGGGAGTGCCGCTTGGACTTTACATGGGGGTTTCGAATTTCTTTCGATCATTCTTTGATCCGCTGATCGAACTCTATCGACCAGTGCCGCCCTTAGCATGGGCGCCCCTGATCCTGACGATCTTTGGTATTAATGATGATGGTAAGGTATTTCTGCTCTTCATGGTGGCCTTTGCAATCATGGTGATTTCGGCCAAAACTGGGGCAGCAGGAACACAGCTGTCAAAGACCCGGGCGGCGCATTCTCTGGGCTCATCGGATCGTCAGATTCTGATGCATGTCATCCTACCGAATGCCTTACCTGAAATCCTCACTGGCATTCGCATTTCGATTGGTGTGTGCTGGGGGACATTGGTAGCGGCCGAAATGCTAGCGGGTACAACTGGTATTGGCTTCATCGAAAATGTTGCGCGGACCGTGTCAGATTACGAACTGATATGGGTCACAATCCTGATCATGGGTCTTCTTGGGTTGGGCTTTGATCTGATTATGCGTTGGGTAATCGCGAAAACAATTCCGTGGCGAGGCAAGAGCTGATGCTTTCGTCAACTCAAATACAGTCCTGTGCTATACGTGTACCCATGATTATTTCGTTGAAGACTCAACCTTTTATAGAGAAGCTTTGATTGTGATAGATTTATACCTTCTAAGTGTTGAGCTTTTCTTTTCTAATTAATATACAAGGAGAAGATAAAATGTCTCTTGCTTTTACAGACCCTTCTAAATTATTTGATATTAGGGGTCGCAGAATTCTGATTACGGGCTCAGGCAGCGGGATTGGTTTTGGCATTGCGCGCGGCCTTGGGGCCGCTGGCTCAAAGATTATTTTAAATGGTCGTGGTCGCGAGAAGTTAGAAGAGGCCGCAGGCGCGTTGTCAGACGCGGGTATACAAGTGGAAATAGTCCCTTTTGATGTGTCTGATCCCAATACGATCGCTGAAAATATTGACCGAATCGAAGCTGAAATGGGTCCAATTGATGTGCTGATCAACAATGCAGGCACCAACCGGCGCGGCCGGATGGCTGATATTTCTGCGCAAGACTACCAGGCAGTAATGCAAGCCAATGTAGACGGGCTGTTTCTGACGACCCGCTCCGTGTCGGCCCATATGCAAAAGCGGAAAGCAGGCAAGATCATAAACATCTGTTCGGCCCTTTCCAAAATGGGCCGCAAGGGGGCGGTTGCCTATTCTGGCTCCAAAGCGGCAGCAGCGATGATGACGGCCTCGATGTGTGACGAGCTTGCGGGTGATAATATACAAGTCAATGGCATCGCACCGGGTTATTTCCTGACCGAAATCACACAATTTATCAAGGATAACCCCGAACAAAATGCATGGCTGATGGGCCGCACGCCTGCTGCGCGTTGGGGTCAATTGGAAGACCTGATCGGGGCAGCGGTTTTCTTATCGTCTGACGCGTCCAACTTTGTGAATGGCCATGTGATATATGTAGATGGAGGCCTAACGGCCGTAATGGGAGGATAAGATTAAAGATCGTATTTTAGGTCTGCCTGCAAAATATATCCAAGGTCAAGGTGCGCTTGACCGTATCGGTGAAGCTGCATTGCAGCTGCACAACAGCGCACTGGTCTTCGCTGATGGTTTTGTGCGCGATCTCGTAGGGGCACGTGTTACTCAGAGCCTTGAGGCTGCAAAGGTTACCTATCAGTGGGAAGATTTTAAAGGCGAATGCTGCCGCTCTGAGATTGACCGGCTTAAGGCAAAAGGCAAAAACATGGGCCTTGTGATCGCTATTGGCGGCGGCAAAGTTCTTGATACAGGTAAGGCAGTAGCGGCGGAGCTCAGTGTGCCATTTATCTCAGCCCCAACCATAGCTTCAACTGATGGGGCAGTTAGCTCCATTGCAGTTGAGTACTCCAATGATCACACTCATATCGGTGTGATGCGATTTAATTGCAGCCCAGCGGTGGTACTGGTGGACACGCAAGTCGTCGCAAACGCACCTGTGCGATTGCTAGTAGCGGGTATGGGCGACAGTCTGTCCACATGGTTCGAAGCGCGAGCCTGTCATGCCAAGGGTATCAATAATTTTCGTGGGGGTGCAATTTCGGATATAGCGATGAACTTGGCACGCTCCTGCCATGAGACTATTATGCACTATGGACGCGATGCGCTTTGTGCTGTTGAGAAGAATCTAGTAAACGAAGCGGTGGAACGGGTGGTCGAGGCCAATGTCTTCCTGAGTGGTGTCGGGTTTGAAAATACTGGTGTGGCAGGCGCACATGCTCTTGATACCGCTGTGTCGCGCTACAGCTCAGATCACAGTATCTACCACGGGGAACGCGTCGCTTTAGGCGTTTTATTCCAATTGAAGTTGGAAGGTGATACGGATGCGATTAGGAAATTGTTGCCGTTCTTCAAAGACGTTGGATTACCCATCAATCTTCAGGGAATTGGCCTCAAAGACATGAGTGCTGAGGATCTAAAAGACTTGGCTACGATAGTGATGCGTGATGGTTCACCGATTCGAAATTTACCGTTTCATGTCAAACACGACGATGTGGTGCATGCCTTGTCGCAGCTTCTTTAGACGAACAACTTACAAGGTACTGATTATAAATAGAGTGTTATCTGATGCACCTAAAGTAAATACTCGGATAATAAGCTCCAAAAGCGGCTTATTGCATTTATATTGTTATTTTTATTGATTATGCGCCGAAATCTATGGTCAGATTTTGCAATCACAGGTCAAGCACAACCCGGCTGCCCTTCGCTCGTGAGACACATATGCACATTAATTTGCCTGATTTACGCTGTTTAGGAGACAAAAAACTGTCCCGGTGATCCGCTTCTCCTTCAACAATCGCAGTGACACAGGTGCCGCAAACGCCCTGCTCGCAACAAAAAGGTGCTAAGACACCATTTAACTCTAGCACGTCAAGGATTGTCTCCTCTGTGCCAACATCCAAGGTGATACCTGTCCGAGAGAGTCTCACCTGAAATGCGCGCGTCGGTGTATCGGTTAATTCGGGGTTTGCCGAAAAGCGCTCCAGGTTAACTGCTTCTGTGGGTAAATTGTCCAAGGCTAAGGCCTGAGCAGTATCCATAAACGGACCCGGCCCACATATATAAACTTGACTTCCTTCAGTAGTATTAGCCAAAGCCACTCTCAGTGCAGAACCGGTCAACGCGACGTCTAAACCCTCATGAAACACCACTTTGTCTGCATATTCGCCACGCGCCAGCCTGTCGCGAAACGTCGTATGATCGGCCGCGCGAGTAAAGTAGTGCAACACAAACGACCTGCCCAGAACATGTAATCTATCTGCCATGGCAATAATTGGCGTGATGCCGATGCCACCAGCAATAAGAATAGAGTGGGGCGAACCTTCATCCAGTGGAAAGTTGCTGCGAGGACTGCCAATTTCAAGCCAATCACCCTCTTTTACAGCCATGTGCATCAAATCAGAGCCACCCCGTGAGCGGTCGACTTGTCGCACGGCGATTTGAAAATGCCGCCGATCGTTGGGGAGTCCACAAAGCGAATATTGTCTGATGACACCCTCACCGCAATGCACGTCAATATGCGCGCCAGGTGGATAGGGTGGTAATTTAAATAGGCCTTTCTTTGCCAAGATGAATGATCGGACTCCAACTGCCTCTTGAGTGACTTTTGTAACCTTGACTTTGATTAGTGCCATGAGAAATGATCCCTATTGATGGACGGGCTGCATTTTATCCAATCCCTCTTTCAACCTATCGAGTTCAAGTGCAGACATGGAAACAGACGTCGCTGCATCCGGGAAAGATCCATCCATCACCGCCAAGCGATATCCCGCCAACGCTTTTGCTCGCTCGGCCGACAGCTTTTTACGAATAGAACCTACATCGCCGAATGCCTTGGCGTGACGCGGCGGATTATCGGTGTCGCCTGACAAGTCTGACATGTAAGACAGGATAATATCTCCTGACGAGCCCGCGCCTATGGTCACGAGGAGCAGTTTGGTGTATTTTTTAATCTCTGCCAAAGCATCTTCGGCAACACATTCAACCTCTACAGAGTAGGCACCCGCCTCCTCCATGCGGCGAAAATCCTGCAGAAGACTCAGCGCTTCTGCTGCTGTCTTACCGACAGTTCGAAGCCCCCCGAACTGCGTGGCGCGGGCCGGGAACAAGCCAGTATGTCCCTGCACGCTGATCCCTTCACGCGCAATACGCTCTATCGTTGTCAGGCCGCGAGGTGTAGAGATTGCGTCTGCTCCTTTCACCATTGTATCTATGGCGCCACCAAGTGCTTCATCTTCAGTCACATATTGGCGCATAGTTTGATGTGCTGTAATAAATATATGAGGAGCAGCAGCGCGAATACTCTCGGTCAAATTGGTTTCTATGGTGAGCATGTCAATTTGTTGGTTAGCTGCAGCGACTGCCTCTTCTGGATCAATTGCTGTCACTTGCGTCATTCGTTTACCAACAGCCTTGTTCTTAAACAAACATTCGACGGTCAGGTTACGTTTAGCGGGCTGGCCGCCATAAGTGTAGATATGTTTTATAAAAAGCTCCTATTTGCGGGAAAAGATCAATTTCTTGCGCGCCCTTATGCGCTTGGTTGCGGCCTCGCTGCCATCATGGAAACTTCCAAACCAGCGATCCCAGGGCATTTCAGCTGTTCCGTAGTTGCATTCAAAATAACGGTGGTGCAACTGGTGATGGAAATCACCAGTATCAACCAGTTTTTGTTCGCCCACCATGACACTTTCAAAACCGGAATGTGTAAAACAGGGGCCAATAGCCCTAATGTAGAGATGTAGAAGAACTATAACAGGATGGGCTGGTATGAGAAAAAATACCAATACCGAAGACATGTAGAGCATGCTTTCCACAGGGTGCATCGACAAGCCTGACCACGGCCCAACGTTGATAGAACGATGATGAAGCGAATGAAACCTGCGGTATAGCGGTGGCCAGTGTAGCAACCGATGAACCCAGTAAAAATGCATTGCGCCCATAATAGGCAACATGACCAGCCAAACAAAGAACCAGATTTCTGAACCTTTTAAGGCCATAACTGGGATCGCGCCATTCGCAGCACCCCAGACATATAATACTTCAAAGAGGGTCCATGCAGCGACGCCACTGGTCAGACTCCAGAACATATTGTCATGGACTTGGTCGCGAAACGTAAAGGTTCCATTCTCCTTCATCATAGAGCGCGCATCGAACTTCAACCTTTTACCTTGCATCGATAAGGTAATGAGCCATAGATGAAGGCCACCCGCAAAAATGCCTAGAAGTAATAGGTTCCTCACCCAGATTTGAAAGATCCAACCCGGTGCCAAGACCAAGAATTTCTCGGGGGTGGGTTGACCGATATTGTAGACAAGAATTGCGACAATTAAAAAGAGCGTACTTGAGGTGACTTTGATCCAGCGATTTAAGACCCATTTTAGGGCGGAACTTGGACGCGGTGTCCAGTCAAAAAGAGGGGAATTGAGGATCGGCAAGTCTGGTTGATAGTTCCAGAATTTATTTTTACCGTTTTCAGATTTTTCCATAATAATATACTTCCTCTTTATTCAATTTTTTCTCGGTAATTTTAACTTCGCATATGCTGGTCCAATTTAAAGTTCGGTTCGGTGCGTTCAGAGTCGGAAGATCTTGTCTCATTAATGTTCTATATTATAGAAATAAAATTCTATAATATGGGATTATAGATGCATTGAAAATTTTGTCAATATTCTTTGATACAAATTTTAAAAAAAGAGGGTTATTCGAAAACCCAGCAAGATTTTCTGAAATAGGTTCCAGTCTCTGAGTTCATTCTAACAGGTTGTGTTCAAAATCAAAGCCCTAGGAAGCATCCTTCAGCGCAAATAAGTACTCTAAAGATGCAAGCTTCAACCTAGAGAAATGATTACATAATACTTCCGTATATAGGTTTCGACATGCCATATCGGTTGGAGCCCGTTGTCCATGATAAACGCGTCCCCTGACTTTATGGTTCTTGTCACCCCATCTGATGTTTCAATCCGTGCCTCACCTTCAAGAATGTGGCAAAATTCAATCTGGTTGTTCATAGGTCCGCAAAAAACACCCGCTGTGCTATCCCACATTCCTGATTTGATGAGGCCATCGGCACCGACGAAATGGCTCCAAACCTTTTGCTTAGGGTCTCCTTCGAGGATGTCCTCTGCAAACTTCTTGTCGATAGGGTCCACTTTCTGCTCGCTAAAATTAACAAATCTCATATGCTATATTTCTCCTTTCATAAATAATCCATTCCACAGTCGAGCGTAACTAATGCTTGATCTTTTTTGGATATTGCGAGTACCATAAGTAGAACGAAAGCTTTTTGCTATGAGTTTAATCCCAGGTATTCCCAATCGGATAAAGGTTAAAATTTTTACCATCACTTAAGTTCTCCTGTTACAAATACAGAGTTGCACCTGAGTTTTTATCTCCATGTTTACCGCGATTCAAGATAATCAAGCAAGCGCAGAAACCATATAGCCGGCCCTTCTAGCGTTTTCTTTAGGCTTCTGAACGGTATTTTCATGATGGGTGATGTCGGGAATGGAAGCTCATTCGGGTTTGCACCTAAGACACGCTTAGCTAGAACCTTGCCCATGATATTGGAAATAGCAACCCCACGGCCGTTATACCCAAGCCCAACAAGTAGACCCGGCTTTGGCTCATGAAGATGTGGAAGCCTATCTTCGGTCAGAGCGACCTTTCCACCCCATCTGTAAGACCAGTTCACACCTCTCAACTGAGGAAACACACGTTCTGCATCTTTGATCAGCCACTCCACGCCACCAATAGTATCGTTACCGAATTCCCGTCCATGACTGCCATAAGCGATACGGTTGTCGGGCTCTCTGCGTGCAATCATTATCACCCGTCTGCTATCGGAAATGGTATGCCCTTCGGGTAAGATGCTTCCGATTGTTTCTTCGGGCAAGGGATCAGTGGCGATCTGAATAGAAGTGATTGGGATGATGGATTTTGACAATCCAGGAATGAGATCGCCAGTATAACCGTTCGTTGCAATAATCACCCAATCAGACAGCACGGAACCAATGGATGTTTTTGCCGTCCACTTACCTTCGGACTTATCCAACGAAAGCACGGCGCTCTTACTATAAATCTTCACACCGCGTTTTTCGGCAGCTTTTGCAAGACCCCGCGACAATGACAAAGGTTGAACTGCGCCTCCTTTCGGGGTGATAATACCCGAATGATAGGCGGAAGTGCCGGACTTTCTCTCAATCTCGGAGCGTCCAATAAATTCTATGCCAGCCCCGTGCTCATTCCATTCCTTTACGCAAACCTCTTCTTTTCTTAAGGCCTTTGCATTGTGGAAGACCCGCAGCCATCCATTCTGGCGCGCCTGACAATCGATCTGATATTTCTTGATTGTCGCGAACAGATCGTCGGCGGATTGTATGTAGGTATTCGTGAGGCGTTGCGCATATTCAGTGCCGAGTAGTTTCCTAAACTGTGAGGGTGTGTTGAAGGGAGGTATTGGATTAACCTGGCCACCGGAGCTCCCGGATGCACCATGGGCCACGTCGCCAGCCTCCAACACGACTACGGACAAACCGGATTCTGAGAGTTCCAGAGCAGCCCTCAGACCGGTGAAGCCTGCGCCAATAATGACAACATCGGCCCGATGAAAGCCCGTCAAAATATGCCGTGGACTGTCTGAAGTCGCTGTTTCGGACCACAATGATCTTGAACTGTACACCATCAAGGTAGCTTTTTAAGTGAGTTTTCGGCTAAGCATTCAAAGAGCCGAGCTACCGCTTCGGCTCCTGGGTCTATATGACCCGAAAGTTGATCCGCGCTGACATAACTTGCCCGGCCAGCGCCAGCCTTGAGCATGGTAGAAGTGAGGTTCGCACCTTTACGCGCCGCCACTGCGGCATCTTCAATCCCATAGATCAGACTGTCCAATGCCGGTTCCAATGCATCTATCATAGTCCGATCACCCCGTTTTGCCCCGCCAATTTCCATAATTTCCTCGAGGCCTAACTTCAGTGCCTCGATAGTGGTCTGACCATCTGCAAGCGCATTTCCCGTGGTCGCTAAAAAAATTGACAACAAGATACCTGAAGATCCACCCATCGCTTGACTCAAAATCTGGGCGAGAGCCTTATATAGCTGTGAAGGTTCGGCGAATGGTAGTTGCTCTGAAGCGGCAAGCAAGGTTTCCGCTGCCTTGGCCACCGTTGATCCAGTATCGCCGTCTCCAGATTTTGCATCCAGCGCGTTCAGCTCTGTTTTTGAGGCAATCAAGGTCTTGCAGCAGTCGGACAATTTGTTACTTAAAAGCAGATTGGCCGATGCTGAGAAATTCATTGGCTCCAGTTTAGAGGAAAGTGGAATGGTCTGAACTGGTGCGATTGAAAAGACACCGGGCCAGGTATTTAATGGCACCGTCGCAACAAGGAGTTCAAGCTCTTGCGGTGTTGCTGGATAGGTCGAGATCGAAACTCCATGCATTCCAAGCGACCCCATCATTGTCGCGGGGCCCACAATGTGCGATATTTTGTTGCCCAAGTGCGATTGAATGAGTTCATGCACAATGACTGACATCTCGAGGTTGGAGGTACCACCTAGGTTATTGACAAGTACGACATGTGGTCCGTCAATCATGGCTGCAGCCAGACTATCGCAAACTGACATAAGTGCTGTGCGCACATTTTTGAAATCGGCCTGTCTGACACCGGGCTCTCCGTGAATACCCAAGCCGAGTTCAATCTTTCCCACTGGAATACGGTCTTCTTTTGGCGAACCCGGTACCTCACAGGTATCCAGAGACATACCAAAACTCTTCGTCCTCGCTGCCGTTCGTCTCGCTGCTCCGGCGATTGTTTTCAGATCTGCGCCCTCTCTGGCCATGGCCCCCGCGATCTTATGAACGAACAGAGTTCCGGCAATGCCTCTCGGCTGAAGCAGGTCTGGCAGCGCGATGTCGTCCCCCACAATAACCAACTCGACCTTATATCCCAAACTTCGCGCGCGCGCCGCAGCTAGACCAAAATTCAAGCGGTCGCCAGTATAATTCTTGACAATCAGTAGGCAGCCAGCGGGGCCAGTGACTGCGAGGATGCCAGCAAGTACTGCATCAACGGTAGGGGATGCAAAGACGTCTCCACAAACGGCTGCAGTCAGCATTCCATCGCCAACGAACCCGGCGTGGGCTGGTTCATGGCCCGAACCACCACCTGAAATCAATGCAACCTGTGACTTGTCCCAATCGCTGCGGATAACAACACGAACATAGGGGTAACCATCAAGACGCACTAGCCTGCCTCCCGATGCAGCGATAAGACCATCTATCGCCTCATTAACGGAATTCTCAGGTTCGTTTATGAAATGAGCCATAGCATTCCTTTAGAAGGCACAAGCCATGATTTCAAACCACGTGATTGTCTTGAGTGACTTCGGGGACAAAAAAAGATCTCTGAAGTCATAATCAGAAGATCAGAATGATTGTTCCAGATTGGATTGGTATGTTTGTATGTCATGTATTTAAATTCTGAAAATTTGAAATATGAATAGATGCGTGCATACTAAATGTTCTATATTATTGAATTATAATTCTACAATATAGAATTATAAACACATTAAAGCTTTATTGTCAATAAAATTCGATGTAAATATTATGGATAAAAAGGTTATTTGAAAACCCAACTAAGTTTGGTGCTGCTCATTCTAGTAAATATGTTACATTTACGCCTTTGGCCTGGTCGGACGTTACAAGCAACGCCATTCCTACAGCTGCTTTCATCAGATATTGTCAGGCAATTCATAACCAGCTGCGTAAACCCTGCGGATACTCTCCAATGCTGCTTCAGTTGTCATATCGTTGCTAAAGCGGTCAGCATGCACGATCCTCAGGTCAAACGGCGGCTTTCCGTTAATCATCCAATGAGCTAGAAATTCTGCGCTTCCACCACCAGTTCCGATGCCCACATTGAACCCAGTCGCCAGCCACAACCCGTCATAACCTGGCAACGGACCCAACATCGGTAGTCCATCAGGGGTCCAACACATAGGGCCGTTATTGATAACCTTAATCCCAACCTCGCCAAAGCTTGGCATACGTTCGATCAGGCGCTCCAGATGCGGCATGATGCGGTCAATTTCCGGCGGAAAAAGGTCCTCTTTAAAATCAGTTGGAATTCCGTCCAATGCCCAGAACTTGGGTTCTGATTCATAAACCCCGGCCAACACACCTTTTGCTTCTTGTCGAACAGAGCACGACACATGACTGCAACGCCAAGCTGGAACTTCGTGATCCATCGCCTTAAGGGTTGGAATCGTTTCAGTGATCAATTCTTGATGTTGGGTAGCGTAAATTGGTAGGTTCAGTCCTAGAGGCTTCAGCATTTCGCGTGCCCAAAACGAGGTTGCAACAACCACGTTCCTTGCGCATACTGTTCCCTTAGGCGTCTCAATAATCCAATTGCCATCTTCTCTGTGAATCTCACCAACGGGGCACTGTCGCTCAACCGAGGCGCCAATTTTTCGCGCAGCTTGGGCCAAAGCATTAGTTGCCCCCACTGAATCGACATGACCATCACCGGGCGTGTGTGCTGCGCCGAAAATACCGTCCGTCACCAGCAATGGGTGCAGGGCTTGCACCTCTTCCACAGTGCGAACGTGATAGGGAATTCCCAACTCAGCATAGCGGGCCTTGAAGCTATGAAACAGGCGTAATTCGCGCTCGGTGGAGGCAAGGCGTAAGCTGCCAGTATTGTGGAACGACACTGATTGTCCACTTTCCTCTTCGGCCTTTAAGTAGCTACGGATTGAACCGGCGAATAACCGCGTCATAGCTGGATAAGGCCCGAAATGGGTTGTGTTGCCTGCCGAATGCCAGGTTGAACCTGACGTCAGTTCGCGTCGTTCCAGCAGCACCGAATCAGTCCATCCCATTTTGGCAAGCCAATACAGCATTGCCGAACCAACGATACCCCCACCTATTACTGCAACTTGGACATCCGATTTCATACTACAACCTCAAATTATAAGATATACTTTTAGTAAAATTAAAAAGACTCTAATCTTTAATGTCAATTTAATTTTTATATATTATTTCATATTATAGGATTTTTATACTGCAATATGGAACTAAAAAATCAAATAAACTACTAAAAAAAGTTGAATCATGAATACAAGCTCGATCGTTTCAAAATCTGTGTTGGTCCTAAATGTAATCTGCTCTAGCCAGGAGCGACTTAGTTTTTCTCAGATTGTCGATGCCGTTGGACTGCCTAAAAGCTCGACCCATCGCATTCTCTCAATTTTACGGGAGGAAGGTCTCATTACACTTGATCCGGTGCGTAACATTTTTAACCCCGGACCAACTCTGACGGACTGGGCAACAAGCGTTTTTATGGCAGGTGGCCTTACTGAAGCTGCAGCACCGATTCTCAATCAGCTCAGCGTCGATTTGAGTTACTCAACCGGCCTTTCGATCCTCAGTCAAGGTCATATTCTGTGGCTCAAAATTGTCCACTATCCGATCCGTAATCGCTATTCGGCCACTGTCGGAGATCGTGTCCCAGTTCAAGTTTGTGCAGCCGGAAAATCAATCCTTGCTTTTTTGGATACGCAAATTGCAGAGAACATAATAGCGTCACTGACATTTGAAACCTTAACTCCTCACACAATTTCCAGTCCAGAAGCACTCAAGGTAGAGTTAGCCGGTATCCGCGATGCTGGATTCGCGACCAGCGACCGAGAGGAATACCTTAAGGAAGTTGGGGCTGCCGCTCCCGTCTTTGACCACAATGGGGATGTGATAGGAGCAATAAGCATGTGGGACATGACTGGCCACAATCAGATCGAAAATCTAATCCAAGACAAATCCAAACTGCTCTCCGCGGCTGCAGAAATCTCTCGAAAGTTCGGTTTCGATCCTGAGAACGGTTAAGTGTTTGTGCCTGTTCCAGCTACCAACTCAATCCTAGTCGGCTTTAGGTTTTCAACTGGACTAACCCATAACTCTTGTAGCTTGAGACGA
>TARA_Y100000385_G_scaffold250471_1_pt1 | contig 15647 bp, 15 predicted proteins | sample TARA_Y100000385 | Tara Oceans TARA_Y100000385 (sample SAMEA2620980) | marine metagenome | biome: marine biome (ENVO:00000447); feature: surface water layer (ENVO:00002042); material: "saline water (ENVO:00002010), including plankton (ENVO:xxxxxxxx)" | depth 5 m
TACAGACGATACGCGGCCGCCGTATTCTGCAGGCATGGCTCCTTTGATCAACTCTACATTTTTGATGGCGTCTGCATTGAACACACTGAAAAATCCAAACAAATGCGAGGCGTTGTAAATCGTTGCGTCGTCCAGCAGGATCAAATTTTGATCGGGACCTCCTCCGCGCACATAGAAGCCCGAATTCCCTTCACCTGCGCTCGAAACGCCGGGCAAAAACTGGAGCACCTTGAGTACGTCTACCTCACCCAACAGTGCAGGTAATGCCTTGATTTGTTCAACATCTACAGATTCTAAGCCCAAATCGGTGCTTTGGGTCCGATTGCTTTTCTCACCGATGACGGTGGCCTCTTCAAAAGCTACAACCACGGGGAGCATTTCTACATTTCGCACCAAGGACTCGCGCACATTCAACGCGATGGTTGTGGATTGGTAGCCGATGAAGCTGACCCGGATGGTTTGCTCGCCCTCTGGCAGGGGTAAGGTGAAAAAACCATAAGCGTTGCTGGATGTTCCGCGAGGCATTCCATCTGGTATTACGTTGGCTCCGATGATGGTTTCTCCTGTGGTAGCATCTGTTATTTTGCCGCTGAGCGTGAAATTGGATTGAGATAAAATATGCAGCGGAGAAAGACTCAAGAGGAGCCAAAAGATGAAGCGAGAAAACGAAGAGGAAAAAGACGCCTGAAACATGTGAGTAATTTTACCTTGGACGGTGAATAGTCAGGCATAGAACAGCTGGAATAGGCAATTGTTGGGGAGTACATTGCAAATGTGAAAAAGCACGTGAAATACAGGTTTGGTTGGTGCCTTTTGGTGGGCCTTGTTATCAGTGTTTCATGCGGAGTGAACCCAATGGATGAGGCTCGGGTTTTACGATACAACGAAAGTGCAAATTTATCTTCACTTGATCCAGCGTTTGCAAGAACCTTGGAACCTATGTGGGTTGTGGATCAATTGTTTGATGGTTTGGTCGAGTTGGATGAGAACTTGGAGGTGAAACCGCTGATTGCTGAACGTTTTGAACTGGATTCAAGCGGCCGCCTGTGGACATTTTACTTGCGCCATGATGTGCGATTTCATGCCGTGGAAGAGATTCCGGGGTTGGTTCAAGGACGCCTGTGCACAGCACATGATGTGGTTTATTCTTTGAATCGATTGCGTGACCCACAAGTGGCGTCCAGTGGTGCTTGGATTTTGGATGCGGTTGATGCAGCGGCACCCGGGGGAGGAATTCTGGCGCTGCGGGATGATCTGCTCCAAATCACGTTGAAAGAACCTTTTCCGCCATTTTTGGGATTGATGAGTACGGCCTATGCCAACGTCGTTCCTGCCGAAGCAGTGGAGCACTTTGGTTCTGATTTCCGCGCTCATCCTGTCGGAACTGGACCGTTTAAGTTGGCCTGGTGGATGGAGGATGTCGCTTGTGTATTGCATCGGAACCCACAGCATTGGGAGCTAGATGATTCGGGACAATCGCTGCCGTATTTGGATGCCGTCCACATCAGTTTTGCCGCTGACATGGGGGCAGAATTTCAAGGGCTAAAACAAGGGAAGTTCGATTTTATGAGCGGACTGCACCCAGCTTACATGAACGAATTGTTGGACGATTCAGGCAAATTGAATGTTGCATTTTCGGAGGATTTACGAATGGAAACAGTGCCATTTTTAAAGACTGATTACATTGGTTTCTTCACCGAGCCGAGCGGGGAAGGCGAATGGCTTCCTTGGCAGGATAAAAACGTACGTCGAGCGCTTTCTGCGGGCATCGACCGGCTTTCCATTTCCCAAAACCTGCGGCGTGGTACGGTGATGCCAACATCTTCCTTTGTACCCCCGGTGCTCCTCGGTTTGAAAAATGACTCGCTGTCGGAGGTGATGGCACAGGTTGACCGAATGGATTGGGCAAAATCTGTTTTGGATTCCGTGCGCGCGCATCATCCTGAGTTGTGGCCGGCTCTTCGCATCAGTACCACATCAGATTACACAGATTTGTGCGCAGCTCTCCAATACCAATGGGGACAACTTGGACTGGAGGTGACCATTGATGTGGTTTCTGCGGCTGCGCATCGTGAACGAGTTGCGACCGGAAAGGCAGCACTTTTTCGCAAATCGTGGTTGGCTGATTATCCCGATGCTGAGAATTTCCTCGGGCTATTTCATTCTCGAAACTTTGCGCCAACGGGTCCCAATTATTCGCATTTTTCAGACGATGAATTTGACAGCATGTTTGAGCAAGCCATGTCAGCTACCGATCCATTGGAGCGGTTAGTGAGGTATCGCGAGATGAATGGTCGCATCAGTGAGTTCATGCCTGTAATTCCACTGTTTCACGATCAAGTCACCCACTTTGTGCGAAATGACGTTACCGGTTGGAAGGTCAGCCCGGTGAATCGATTGGATTTGAGGGAAGTGCGCAAGCGGGAGGTGCGATAGCTCAAGACACGTCGTTGCATTCTTGCTGTTGTGCGTATCTTGTCCTGAGCAAAATCAATGATATTCATGCTTCGAATCGACTGCCACACCCATATTTTGCCCCGTCACATGCCTCGCTGGAGCGAGCGTTTTGGAGGTGGAAATTTCATCCATCTCGAAGAAGGATCCAGCCCAACATCAGCGCGTATGATGCAGGGTACTCGGTTTTTTAGGGAAGTGGAATCAAATTGCTGGGATGCAGCCTTGCGAAAGTCTGAATATGACGCATTGGAAACGCAAGTGCAAGTGGTTTGTACGATTCCGGTGATGTTTAATTACGATGCTCCGATTGATCAGTCGCTCCAGATTGCTCAGTTTTTAAATGATCACATTGCCGAGTTGGTTCAGGCCGACCCAAGGCATTACGTGGGACTTGCGAGTGTTCCTATGCAAGATACAGATGCATCTATCCGGGAATTGACGAGGTGCAAGGAGATGGGGATGCGTGGTGTTCAGATTGGTTCAAACATCAACGATTTGAACCTATCCGAAGAACGGTTTTTTCCATTTTTTGAGGCTTGTTCTACCCTGGGGATGGCTGTTATGATTCATCCTTGGGATATGATGGGAAAGGCGCAAATGGAGAAGTATTGGTTGCCTTGGTTGGTCGGTATGCCAGCTGAGACCTCGCGCGCTGCGAGTTCTCTGATTTTTAGCGGTACAATGGAACGATTGCCGAATTTACGGGTGATGTTCAGTCACGCGGGAGGTTCTTTTTTGACGACCCTAGGTCGATTTGAACACGGATTCAATTGCCGTCCTGATTTGGTCGCCATCGACAATCCCATCAATCCGAGGGAATACCTTGGTAAATTTTGGATTGACAGCATTACACACGACGCGGATCTTCTTCGGTACGTCCTCGCGCTTCAAGGATCAGAAAAAATTTGCATGGGATCGGATTACCCATTTCCACTGGGCGATTTGGAATTGGGGGGCTATATGCTCGACATGGGATTGTCTGAATCTGAGTTAGAGAATTTGTTCTGCAATTCAGCCCTTCAATGGCTCAACCTCGAACGATCTCAATTTGATTGAGTGCTCTTAGGCGTGAAGAACAAATTGTTCCGAGCAACCCTTTGCAAGAAGTGTTAGTTTTAGAACTTCAAGCCTCTTGGATGGAATCGGAAGAAGTAGAATTGATCGAGCGATGTAAAAAAGGCCATGCTGCGGCTCAGCGTGATCTTTATCGTCGGTACAGCCCAATGATGTTTGCGGTTGCGATTCGTTACTCCAACACTCGGCACGATGCCGAGGACATTGCTCAAGATGCTTGGGTCAAGGTTTTTCGTTACTTGAAGTCGTTCAGTGAGCACAATAGTTTTGAAGGATGGTTGCGTCGGGTTGTCGTCAATACGGCCATCACACACTACCGAAGGCAAAAAAAACACAACCATCACGTCGATATCGATGATGTGTATGCAACCCCTCAGGATCTAGAGGCGTTCAAAGAAGTAGACTACAACAAAGAAGAAATAGAAAAGGCCATCAATGCATTGCCGAAGGGTTATGCTACGGTGTTCAAAATGTATGTCATCGAAGGATTTAAACACAAAGAGATCGCGAAAACGTTGGGTGTCGATGTGAATACTTCCAAAAGTCAATTGAGTCGAGCAAGAAAAGCCTTGCAAGGAACATTGATCAACATGGCCCGAATAGCAAAAAAAGAGTGATGAGTATCGATAAGATGGATCAGTATATCAAAGGCTTATACGCCAGTGAGAGCGTTCCGCCACCTCCGGGGGCTGAAGATGCGCTGTTTGAGCGAATGGCGAAAGCTCGAGTGCGTTCAAGATTCGGGAAAATCTCCGGGTCAATAGCCTTGGTTTGTTTGGCCTACTGGTTTGGTGCTCCTCTGATGGAGCCGTCAAATGACATCCAATCAATGGATGATTTTTCAACCTCCAATCCTTTTGAGGAGGCTGAAGCAGTGGATACACAGCACCAAGGCGCTTTCACTCCTGCCGTTGAAGTAGGAGTTGTGCTTGAAGGTGAGGAGGAGCGACTACAAAATGCAGAGGTTTCGCCTGCTGCGGAAGAGGATCAAAAAGCGACAGTGGCAGTGTCGAGAGAAGCAATCCAAACTACTGAACAAAGCCTCCGAAACTCGAATCACCAGTCCACTGTAACAATCATGGAGTCACTGCCGATTCCATCGATTGAAAAAAACAGCAACCAAAAAGAGTTGCTCGAAGCCGAGGAAGAAACGTGGGTGCTGCCTGCTGTTGTCAAGGTCAAGGATTAATTTGCGCCGGCAATGTGTCGGTATCAGAAAAGCAACTTCATAGAACGGTTTCCGAAGCGAAACCGACGCCAATTGAACCTGGTGGTTTTGCTCGTTCCGATTGTTTTGGCTGCTAGTTTCGGTGCAGACGCAGCTGAGCTCACTTTTGTGGATTCGATTCGAGTCGATGGGAAATTGGTGCGAGTCGATGCTCAAGTTCAATTTGATTCGCTGGTAAGACCCATTCGGGGGCGCGACAGTCGTGACATTGACCGCCAAATGTTTGCTGCATTTTCGGATGGAAGCACGCGGGTCTCCCTTGAAATGCTCGCGGGTATGGGGCGAGGACCTTTGGAGGGCTCACGTTGGTCTGAATGGACAGGACAGCATGATTTTGCCCAGTCGATAAGTCTTCAGCAGCAGCTCAAGGTTTTCAAATCGAATGCATTACGGAGGAATGGTTGGCGTGCAAGTGCAGGTGGTCAGGTGCTCTTCATTGCTCAGCAATTGGGAGGCCTGGATATTCAACAGATTCCCGATTCAGTCATAGGCTTCATTTCCCAAGGTTCTGATCAGGATTGGTCGGCTGTAACTTATGAGCGTTACTCAAACGGAATTGAAACGGACACCATTCCGATGGTTGCAGGTCGCGATGTCGTTTTCGCTTCGGCGTTGCAATTGGGTGTTGGCTTTATTCACCGCAAAGGGTTGAGCATTCAAATCTGTGGCGGCGCTTTCCTGAATTGGCAGAAGAGCAGTCGTTTGCAACTTCAGAGTCCCGAAATCGACGGAGTGCCATGGCGTTTGCTTCCATTGGACGCAAAGCGAATTTTGCCTCTTATGAGCATTGAAGTGGGGCAGAATTGTTTTGAGTTCAGTGACTGGCAATTTTCAATCCAAGGATCGTTCAAATGGATGCCTGAATCCCTTCAAAATTGTTGGTTTGGCTTCGGCGTTTCAGCGGCAACCAAATCCAGCTCTCGTGGCAATCTTGCGCGATGAATCGGGTTGAAATTCATATATTGTGAGAAGAATGCAAAAGAGTTCCCCTTTTTTTAGTTTGCTCATTGGGCTCATTTTGACGATTCCTTCGTCATTTTGCTCTGCACAGGTGGTTATGAACGGTGGCTTTGAACAGCTCAATGATTATCCTTCAGCTCCGGGTGCAATCGAATTCGCAGATCACTGGATCAGCATTGGAACGCCGTCAATTGCGCCAGACTTATTTCACGTAATGGGCACTGCTGCGGGGGATTTGCCTGAAACTCCGGTAGCTGTGGTGTTGCCATTTCAAGGACTAGGAATCGCCGGTTTCTCCCCTTACAACCTTCTAAATGATGGGCGAAGGCAATACCTCTGTGGATCATTTAGCGATGCGCTCGTGGAGGGTCAGCGTTATCAGATGACATGGCACATGACCAACGGCGAAGTGACAGCATTTTCCAATGCGGGATTAGGTCTTGCTGGTTTGGGTGTAAGGTTCTCGAACGGCCCCTTGCAGCAGACCAACGACGCAGCGCTTGATGTTGACCCTCATTTCGAATACTCCCAGGTTTTTTACAACCGAGAATGGCAACAAATTTCGTTCAATTTTGTGGCTCAAGAAGCTTGGAGTCACTTTACGTTGGGGCTGTTTGGCAGTGCTCCTGGCGAGGTGACGGTTGAGCATGGAGAGAATCCTACCAAGGTCTATTGCTTTGTCGATGATGTGTCGCTTGTGCCGTCAGATGATTTTTCTTCTGACGGAGAAACGCCGGTTCGAGGACCTGCCGTTAAACCCAACGTGTCTGTGGTGGATTTGAGTTCAGAGTCTTCTTGGTTTGTCCCAAGTGCCTTTACACCCAATGGAGATGGCGACAATGATGTTTTTCGACCGATTTGCGAGAACGTAACCATTCACTCGTTTGAGATTTTTTCGAGGTGGGGGCAAAGGCTTTTTTCGGGATCCGGTGATGAGGTCAATTGGGATGGAAAGACCAAAGACGGTTCTCCTATTGAATCAGGTTCCTATGTGTGGAAATTGAACATGCTCAATCCGCAGGGGCAAATGGTGTCAAAGACGGGATCATTGTTGCTGATTCGCTAATTCGTTACCGCATTCTAATGGGTTTTTCTACGGTTCGATTTGCTCAATCGGAGGCCTTGCAAAAAGGTTCTCCTGCATCTCAGTGGACGCTTCATTCAGATACTTTCAAAGAGTTTTGGAGATGGGGAGCCAATTGGTCGGGTATACAAGCTCGGTTGCAATCGTCGTTGGAACTGGATCTCCATCGCAGGCAACAAGTTGCCAGCACATTGCGCAAACAATATGAACGAGATGAAGTCGTCGTTCCAACTTCTCTGGAAGTTTTTGAAAGGGGAGGCCATGTGATCACAACGGGGCATCAACTGCAAGCCGGTGGCGGTCCAGCTTATTTTCATTACAAGATTCTTTCAGCGGTTCGCTGGGCTCAACGTTTGAGTGAGTCTGGCGAGCCTGCAGTCGCTGTTTTTTGGATGGCCTCGGAGGATCATGATTTTGAAGAAATTCAGTCCACCGTTGGTCTCGATGGCAGCATCTTTAAATGGGAACCTGAAGGTGCTGATCGCAAAGGTCCAGTTGGAGAATTGCTCTGGGACGAACATGCGGAGAAGGCCTGGCAGGCTTGGTCGATTGAGAACAATGTTCAGTCGTCGAAGCGACAAGTCCGAACCATGCCACTTTCAGCTCGAGTGCGCGCGTGGGTGAGCGAATGGTTTGGCGATTTGAATGTGCTGGTCATTGATGGACATGATGCAGAATTGAAGGGCATGGCGATGCACTTGTGGCAAGCTGAATGGGAAAACAAGGGCGTGGGACGTGCCGTGCAAGAGAGCACGGATCAGTTTCAAATTGACTTAGGCAAGCCACAAATTCAACCACGGGAGAACAATTTATTCGTGCTTACCGATGAAGGCTCTCGTCAACGAGCGGATCGGTGGAGTGCTGTGCATGGAGCAGAAGCATGGCGAACCTTGCGCCCTGAGCAACATTCACCCAATGTTGCATTGCGTCCAGTTTATCAAGAGTTTTTATTGCAGAGCATTGCGTTTGTCGGTGGTCCTTCTGAAGTGAGTTATTGGATGTTGCTCGGACGGGCATTCGAGCATCACCACGTGCATCCACCGGCACTGTTGGTGAGGGATGGCGCCCTCATTTTGAATGAACCAGCATCGGCAATTTGTGAGCTGCTTTCATGGCAGCCGTCCATGCTCGGCTTGAGCAGTGATGATGCAGTTAATTTGTGGGCTGATTCCGTTCTTGAGCAGCAAGGTGATTTGCAGCAGCATTTCGATCGTTGGTCTGAGGCCATGGAAAATTACGCCAAGGGCATTCACGAATCGGCTCTTCCAACGACCCGGGCAACGTTGTCGAAGATGGAGAAGGAACTCGCATCGGTCAGAAAGAAATGGCGAAAGATTATCAAGCAACAGCATCACGAGCAGTGTGCCCAAATCGCGGAAGCCATTGAACATTGGATCAGTCCAAAAGGAGGGCCGCAAGAACGTGTTTTGAGCGCTCTGGCGTTGGCTGAATCCATAGGGAGTTGGTCTGAATTTACTGAAAATTGGCTCGAAGACGTTCGAGACGAAGATGAGCCTCAGTTTTTAGTCTTTCAGTGATGGCTAGAAAGGTTGTAAGAGTCGTGGGCTGGAACTATTTTTAGCCGATGAACAATGCCCCCAAATCTTCGCAAGGACGTCCCGAATCGGCCAAGATTGAATTGAAATCTGTCCTGGATGATGCCGGTCAAGAGGCCTCGCCTCAACTGCCTTCGGACGTCAAGAATTACATGATCGATATCGATGGTACGATCACAGACGACGTCCCGAACGAGGAGCCGGAGCGCATGGCCACTTGCGAGCCTTTTCCAGATGCCTTGGAAACGCTCAATCAATGGCACGCAGAAGGACACGTGATTACATTCTTCACGTCTCGCACAGAGGAGCATCGAGCGGTCACGGAGGCTTGGTTGGATAAGCATGGATTCCTATACCACGGACTTTTAATGGGAAAACCGCGCGGAGGAAACTACCATTGGATTGACAATCATATCGTTCGGGCAACCCGTTACCAAGGCACGTTTAGCAATCTTGTGAAGGCGAAAGCAGAGATTGAGGTGTTTCAGGATGGTAAAAGCTAATTCACCGCAGCGATCTGGCTGATGCTTAAATGCTCTGGCTCCGACTTTCAAGGAATCGCCGCAGGATGAGTGCTGCAGCAACCGCATCGAGCGAACCTTTCTCCCTTCGTTTTTTCTTTTTCATGCCGCCGGCAATGGACGCCTGCAACGCTTCCGAGCTTGTGTTGGTCTCATCAACCAGGTGGACAGGATGATCGGGCCATTTCTTCTTCAGTGCCTGTTGGAATTCTAAAATGGGAACGGTGCTATGCGTCGTTCCTTTAGCGGTGTGTATGCCCCAGGCGTTGGGCAATCCAAGTGCAAAACCTGAAAAGGGTGCTTCGTTTACCAATTGCTCGAGCACCGTCATCAATTCTGATGTGGCTACCGTTTTAAAGGGGAAAGCCATCAACCCAGCGGCATCTGTATGTGAGAGTCCTGTGCGAGCCACTCCAAAATCGATTCCAATCCATCGTCCCATGCCGCAATTTACGTCGCGCGCGGAACTCCACTTATCTTTGAGGCATGGGAACGCCTCGGAACGTAGCTATCATCCAAACAGCCTTCATTGGCGACGCTATTCTTGCGACGGCTATGCTTGAGTCTTGGCATCAAGCGCACCCCCATGATCGACTGCATTTGATCGTGCGCTCGGGCAATCAAAGTTTATTCCAAAACCATCCATTTTTGGAAGAGGTGCATGTTTGGGACAAGGCGAGGAATCCCTTGTTGCGTTATACCAATTTAGTGTTCCTCGGACTCAGACTTCGCCGTTTTGGATTCGACGCGCTCGTCACACCGCACCGTCACCTTTCCTCTGGAATCATTGGTTTGCTGTCTGGAGCGAAGGCAAGCGCTGCATTTTCCGAGCACCCATTGGCTCGGGTGTTTACGCATCGTGCGCATCATGGATTGGGGAATGGAGACCACGAAATCAAGAGAAATCACCGTTTGTTGCGTCCTTGGGTGGATGGAGATGCGCCTTGCTCGCCTCGGCTTTATCCCGAGCAAGAAGTGGAGCGTTCAGAACCGTATGGTGTGGCGGCTCCTTCCAGTCAATGGGAGACTAAGAAATGGCCTTTTGTGCGATGGGTACAATGGTTGGATCTCGAATACGAACGATTCCCGAATCGGCCAATCGTTTTGATTGGAGGTCCAAGTGACGAAAGTGACCTGAGAAACATCAGGAAGAGCAGTGTTCATCAACGGTTGGAGATTCGAGTGGACTTGTCTTTGCTCCAGTCGACGGGTCTGATTCAATCGGCTCAGTGGGTGGTAACGAATGACAGTGGCCCGATGCACATGGCGAGTGCGGTCAATGTGCCAACCGTTGCTATTTTCTGTTCTACTCTGCCGTCCTTTGGATTCGGACCTTTGGCCAAAGGATCTGTGGTCGTTGAAAAAAACGGTAGTCTTTCATGCCGCCCCTGCGGTTTGCACGGCAAGAAATCCTGTCCGTTGCATCATTTTCAGTGCGGTTCAGACATCACACCGCACCAAGTGATGGCAGCGGTAACTGCTGCGAGCGCAAGCGGGCGGTAAGGAGCTCGTTGTTGAGCGATTATTCGCAAGCAGATCCGGCGCAAAACACTCGATCAGTGCCGGTGCCTTCGAGGCGAATCCAGATGTCTGTTTCGGCATCGATGGCTTCGTATACGTTTCGGCGCATTGTGCCGTCTGATAAACGCACCGCGAAGCGGATGCTGAGCAGTTGATCATTTTCCCATTCGACCAAATCGTAGCGAAACCCCATATTGAATGCATGCATGTCCTGCTGCATTTGCGATAATTCAGCACGTGTCGTCGACTGATTGATGTGGATGTCCAACTGATTGGGTTGAATGGATTCCGATTGTCCGAAGCTAATGGAAGTGAAAAGTAGGAAAGCAAGGACGATGGGTGAAGTCACAATAGCAGTTTTCATGCAACCAATTTAGCTAATTATGTTGATTGTTTGATAAAAGCGGTTCATCAACTGTGGAAAAATAAGTCTGGTCAGATGCTTCCAGAAAGGAAGATGTTGCGGCATCTTTGATGTACAAATAGAAACCATGCATTTTATCGTTTCAAGCAGTCAATTGCTGCGCCACCTGTCTTCATTGAGCGGAGTTCTCAACAGCAGCAATACGCTGCCGATTTTGGACAATTTCCTTTTTGAATTGGGTCCTGGAATTGCCGTGATTTCTGCGAGTGATCTAGAGACCACAATGACCACGAAGCTTGAAGTGAAAACGGAGGACACAGGTTCCATTGCGGTGCCGGCAAAAATGTTGCTTGACATCCTCAAGGCATTCCCAGACATTCCACTGACCTTCAAAGTTGATCCCTCGACCATGGCCATCGAATTGACCAGTGATGCTGGAAAATACAAGCTCACGGGTGCAAATGGGGATGAATTTCCTCAGGCGCCGGCCTTAGAAGATGGCGCCGCGATGAATGTTGCCGCCAATACGCTGATTACGGCCATCAATCGAACACTGTTTGCGGCTGGTAACGACGATTTGCGTCCGGTGATGTCTGGTATTTATTTTGAGTTTTATCCAGACAGCGTTCGCTTCGTTGCCACCGATGCTCATCGTCTGGTGCGTTACGCTCGTACGGATGTTCAAGCCTCATCAGGCGCGCAATTCATTGTGCCAAAGAAGCCGCTAAATCTGTTGAAGAATGCCGCTTCACATGCCGAGAACGTCACGATGACCTATACAGATTCAAATGCTCGATTTGAATTTGAAGATGTGACCATCGTGTGCCGTTTGATCGAAGGAAAATATCCCAATTATGAGGCGGTTATTCCAAAAGAGAATCCGAATCGGATGGTGATCAACCGTCAGAGTTTCTTGCAGGCTATACGCCGTGTTTCCATTTTCGCAAATAAAACTACGCACCAAGTGCGTTTGAAGTTGGCTGGAAGCGAATTGCACGTGAGCGCGGAAGATCTGGATTTTGCCAATGAAGCGAATGAGCGATTGAATTGCAGCTACTCCGGTGAGGACATGGAGATCGGTTTCAACAGCCGGTTCTTGATGGATATGCTCAATAACTTGTCCAGTGCGGAGGTTTCTTTGGAAATGTCGGCTCCCAATCGAGCTGGTATCATAAAGCCTTCTGAACCTGAAGAAGCAGGAGAAGATGTTTTGATGCTTGTCATGCCCGTCATGCTCAACGCTTGATCATAGCATCAATAGAGTGTTCAAACGCCTTTCTTCTTGATGTGGTAAACAACTTTCGAAGCATCTTCCGAGGTTGAATGTGTGTGTGGCGCACCTGTTTGCTCTTGTTCTTTTCGAAGTGCGAGCACCTCGGGGTGTTCGGGATGCGCTGTGATCCACCAATCGGGCAGTGGCTCGTCTGCTTCATCGGAAGTAAAAACAGGTAGATCTGCCAATGGTCCCGCTTTTCGGAAAAGTAATGCTGCAATGAGTCCGCTGATTGCCCCTGAAAGATGGCCTTCCCAGGAGATGTGTCCGTCAACCGGTAGCATCCACCAAACCATGCCGCCGTACAGAAAGGCGACCACTAGAGATACCCTGAGCAATAGTTTGGAGTCCCGAATCACTCCAGACACAAATAAAAAAGCAGCAAGAGCATAGATGAGTCCGCTGGCGCCAATGTGATTTCCTCCTGATGCAAAAAGCCACAGTCCAAGGCCTGAGCTCACAAACAAAAACATCCATGTGCGGAGTGCAATCGAACGATAGAAGTAGAAGAGCATTCCATTGAGCGTGAAAAAGGTTGCGGTATTGTTCCACAGATGCTCAAGGTCTCCGTGCAGGAATGGAAACGACAAAATCCCAGACCAATCTTCCCATTTCCCAGGGTGGTTTCCAAAACGCCTCAGGTTGAGTGCATAAACCTCGTTGATCCAATAGGTGCCCCAGACTAGAATCAAAAAGAGCATGGTTGACCACATGGCGTAGAAGAGCCTATTTTGATCAAGAACCGTAGGATTCCAGCGAGCTGTAATGGGATTGTTTGTCTTACTCACCTATGAAAGATAAGCAAAGTGAACCTGATGCATTCCACAGAGCCAATTGGAAAAGTGATTTTTTAACGTCTCATTGAAGCAAAATCAGCGTTTAGATTTGGAATCCGAGGAGATGGAATAAAACCTCCTAAGAGCAGATCGATATGAGCATTTCTGAAATTCACGCGTTGTTGGCTTTGATGGACGATCCGGATGAAACGGTGTACACGCATGTGCGCGAACGACTTCTTTCAAGGGGCAAGGAAGTGTTGCCTTTTGTAGATTCAGTTGCAGCGAGTGAGAACAACGATGCTCTCATCAACGGCCGTCTGGCACTTCTGAAGGAAGGTTTGCAGCAAACCGATGTGAAAGAGGCGCTCAAGGAATGGATGGATGAAGGAGGAATGGATTTGTGGCGGGGCGTACAATTGGTCCATTCCGCGGTAGATTCTTCTTGGAATGTTACTCAATCGAATGAGTTATTTGAATCCCTAAAAAAGGAAATCTGGTTGGAGCTCAACGAAGAGCAGACAGCACTCGAGCAGGTTCGGATTTTGAACCATGTGTTCTTTAGCTTGCATAATATGGAAAGTGTGAGACGATTGCCACATGTTCCATTGGAGGCTCTTCCAAGCGGAGTTTTGCAAGAAAAGAAGGGCAATCCCATCGGATTGGGAATTTTGTACCTCGCGGTTGCTCAATCGCTCGGAATTCCGCTGCGAGGCGTTAGTTTGCCCAATCATTTCATACTGGCTTATTGTGATGTTGCGCACGTAGATGACCCCACGGCGACGAAAGGGCAGTCTGGAATTTTGTTTTACATCAATCCGTACAGCCACGGCTCAGTCATTGGAGTAGATGATGTTTCAGAATTTTTGGTCGGAGTCGGGGAAGGCGAAACAGTTCATCAGTGGAGGCCATCACACCCCATGGAGATCATCCAAAGACTGGTCCGTAACGTGGCGTTTGCAACGCGTGAGGCAAACGGAGAGGAGCGTTCGAAACAGTTTCTTTCGTTGTTCGCGCCTTTGTTGTCAGTGTTTGAAAATGCGGAGCAGCGTTCGGGCGATTATCCGCCCATCCGTGAATAGGTTCGCACGATTGGCGTAATCCACTTGGGCGCGAACTTTGCGAGGTAAGATGACTTTGCAATAATGTCTTTCAGGGTCTTCAACAGCTGCGAGTTCTTCACCTTCATCAAATGCGGCAATGCTTGCGGGATCCGTAAGACCGGGTCTCACTTCTAACGCCTTGAGCATTTCTTCGTCATACATCGCTACATACTGCGGCACTTCAGGTCTAGGTCCAACCACACTCATGTCTCCGACCAACACATTCCATAGCTGAGGCAATTCGTCGAGTTTCGTTCGACGCAGCCAATGTCCAGACCGTGTAATGCGTTGGTCATCAGAGCCTATTGTGATCAGTGGGCCATCGGCGTCTGATTTCATGGATCTAAACTTCAATAGTTTAAATCGTTTTTGATTTTTCCCTACCCGTGTTTGTCGAAAAAAGGCACCCCCGTCGCTTTCGCTCCAGACGATGACTGCAATGACCAAAAGCACTGGAGTGAGCAGGATCAGTGCGGCAGAAGCACTCATGATGTCAAACACCCGCTTAGTCATTTGCCAGAGCGTTTTCGATGAAATCGGCACTCACGTCTCGGATGTAATGCACATCTTCTGTACTCAAGTTGAGGTGCAGTGGCAAGCTGATGAGTTCCTCGAAGGCTTGGGCACTGTTGGGGTAATCCGAGATGTTTTCTCCTCGATTTCGATGAAGACTCAGCAGGGGCAGAGGCATGAAGTGCACGTTGCTCGCAATGCCATTTGCTTTCAAATGCATCATCAGCTCATCGCGCAATGCACGATTGAACCCTTTGATGCGCATGGAGAATAAATGAAAGGACGAAGTACGCTTCGTATCTCTTAAAGGTGGGGCAATGTACCATGAATAAGAGCTAAATGCCTGATGATAGGTATCTGCAATGATTTCACGTTGGCGCAGCTGATCCGGGTATTTCTTCAATTGTGCGCGTCCAAGTGCCGCATGGATGTCCGTCATATTGCACTTGTAGCCAGCATGGATCACATCGTAATTCCACTGACCTGCTTTGGATTTTTCAAAAGCGCTTTTGGACTGACCATGAAGCGACATCGTGCGAAACCAATGCGCAATCTCATTCAACTCGAACCCTTTCGGTAACGCGAAAGTCAAGGCTCCTCCTTCGGCTGTCGTTAGGTTTTTGACAGCGTGGAAACTGAACCCGGTGATGTCTGCTTGTTGACCAATGGGCTGTCCCGCGTACTTGGCTCCCAACGAATGAGCAGCATCCGCTAAAAATAGCGGACGACCGAGCTGTTGTTGAACAGGGTTGTTGGGCTGGAAGGCTGAGCAGATGTCTTCACTTTTGAGCCAATTGGAAATGGCAGCGTAATCAACAGGCCAGCCTGCCAGGTCTACAGGCATGACGACTTTCGTCATCGGAGTCCATGCAGCTTTGAGCGTTTCGAGTGTCACCACCCGTTCGAACGGATCAACATCAACCAAGACAGGGCGTGCTCCGCAATGCAAAACGATGTTGGCGGTTGCAGCATAGGTCATCGCTGGCAACAGTACATCGTCGCCCGGTCCTACACCGAACCAACGCAAGGCCAACTCACAGGCTGTGGTCCAACTCGAGAAACACAATGTTTGTTCAGTCCCCAAATACGAAGTGAGTTCGAGTTCAAATTGGGCCAACTCAGGTCCGGAAGTGATCCATCCGGAACGCAATACGCGCTCCACAGCTTTGATGGAGTCTTCGTCAATCGGAGGGGGGGCAAACCCAATGGGTTTCCTA
>TARA_Y100000385_G_scaffold106020_1_pt1 | contig 15636 bp, 16 predicted proteins | sample TARA_Y100000385 | Tara Oceans TARA_Y100000385 (sample SAMEA2620980) | marine metagenome | biome: marine biome (ENVO:00000447); feature: surface water layer (ENVO:00002042); material: "saline water (ENVO:00002010), including plankton (ENVO:xxxxxxxx)" | depth 5 m
ATTACTTCATCAACATTGTTTTCATCAATACCTGTCATTGCGACATTATCAACTTTTAGAATATCTGCACTAGCAGTTTCTTTAGTGATTAAGTTTTGTTTAACTTGCAATATGATTTTATCAACTGCTTTTGTTGCTGTGTCTTCAGCCCATTGTTTTACTTTTGACATATAGTGTTCTCCTTTTTAGTGTTTATATTAATAATCCTATCATAAAAAAGTACATTTGGCAACAAGTCTTTTGTAAGATTTGTTTTTATTAGTATCTTTTTTGTTTTCATATCATTATCCTATCAGACCTGGCCTAGAAAGCAAGCGTTATTTTTTGTTGTGGGATAAGGGTTTTAGATATAAAATGTTCTGGTTATGTTCTATTTCCAGTTATTTTGTACCCATTTCTTCGTTGATTCGTGTGGATTTGGTAGGCCATGAAACACACATACTTTAGCATTCGGTTTCTGGTCAAATGTCCACTGCGATTTATCTATTCTGGGGGCCTCTCGGGAGAACCACTTGTATGAAAATGTCCACTCGTCTGGCATTACCTTACAATGTGAAGTTGATTTAATAAAATGACTCATAACTTGTTGATCACCATGGTTCCTCATCATATTAGTTTCATCTTTCTTAAATGATGTCCATATATGTTCAGCTGTAATATTGTTAAATTTCATAATACTTGAATTGTACACACTACTGGCAGGATTAAAATCATTTATAACACCAAAGGTGTCCTCTTTACCAAACAAAGCCATATCATCTATGTTATCTAGTATCACTACGTCTAAATCAAAGTATAAACATGTACCTTTTAAGTCTGCCTCTGGACTGAATAGAGTTAGTTTGTTCCACCAGCCTTCATATTGGTCAAATGGTAAACCTTTTGTGATAATACCATCGGAAAAATTTAGCGAAGGGTGATCGGTGTAAACTATGAATCTAAATGGTATAGAAAGGTTTCTTTTTACCATACTGTATAGTTTATTTACATAGTCAATACTATACTTGTTTCCCCAATATACACAAACTACATTAACCAGTTCCATATTGCTCTCACTGCTATAATTAAATACATAAATTCCATTAATGCTCTAGGTATATCTTTATCTTTCCAACCCATATAAATCCAAATACTACAACTTGATATTGCAATTGACCAACCTAACCATTGTGTATCAGGATTAGCATTGCTAAGTACCCATGCACCAACCATGGCTAATAGAAAACCTATCCATCGCCAACCATCAATCTTTTTGTAGTATCTTATTTTCATGTAATCTTTTTAAAAACTCCTCTGCTAGTATTTCTTGTCCTATTTTATTAGGATGTACGTCTTTGTCTGATACTTTATGTTGTGCTTTTAAACAATCAGATAGTACATAAGACTTTTCTCCCCAATATTTATCGTTTACAACGTCACATGGCCAACCTAAAAAATTTTTGTTTATTAATTCATTATAACCTGTGCTTTTAATTAGATCAAAAAGTTCTTTTTCAAAATCAACTGGATTTTTATCTTTTACATTAAAATGTATCCATGATCTCCATAATGAGAGCATTTGAAAGTGACAATATGGTAATTTAAGTTGTTTACATAAATTTTGATATGCATATTGTAATCTTATTGACTTTAACACGTGATAATACATATCTCCTTTTGTATCAAAGTTTTCATTAGTCCATAAATCTTTCTTTTGATCTCTTTTAACAAATCTATATTCAGACCAATCACGTCTATGACCTTGTGACCAGGCAGCCACAACTAGACCAATCTCACCTTTTGGAAATTCATAAAGTCTATCCATTAAATGCATTTTTGACACAAACGTAGGTGTTTGGCCTTCAGGTGTTGTAACAAAATCAGATATACCACTATAAATTCTTTCGTTACCTGAACCACTTAATCCTAAATTAATACACTCCATATTTAATTCATCAGCGACTATTTGAGGCCATTTAGGCCAATCACAAATCATATCAGGATGTATATCACTATGCCAATGTGGATCGGTAAAACTACAACCACTAACTAATAATATCTTTTTCATAACAACTTTCCTAATAATTTAAGTCCGTATAATATACCTACAGCAGATAGAACACCTGTAATACCTTGATCTATACCTCCTAATATTGCACCAATAATCAATAAGGCATAAAATACATATGTCTTCCAGTTCCAAACATAATAAAACCAACCATGTTCTTCTTTTGTTGGACCAAAATCTAATTTAGGTTTCTTATTCTTCATATTACAAATACTTTCTTTGATTGTTTACTTATAATATTAAATGCTGTACCATCTTCTATCTCTTTCAATGTAAATTGATTATTTGCTAATAGTTTTAACCATTCGTTTACATTATCTACAGTAGGTTTCAAAGGGTCATTTATAAACTCCATATATCTTGTTGATACTGGCCATGCAACGTTTCTTGTATCACATATTACAGGTACACCCTCTAGTACTGCGTCAACAGCTGCTAAACTCATATTAGTAACCAAACAGTGAGCGCCATCTAGGTCGTCTTGTATTGGTTTTCCCCACCACTCATTATGTGGTCTAGGTTTATTTCTAATTCTTATATCTCTATTGGTATATTTTTTTATTTGAGCAACAATATTATCTGTCCAATCTCCTTGTGTCATACCATTATGTTTGTAAGTTACTGTTTCAGAGGAAGGACAAACTAATATATGATCTCCTTCTCCTTGATTCCAATTATCAAAAATACTTTTAATTCCTTTTTTATCTAGTTGTTTTATTCTATCGCCACCGCCTTTTTTAGAACCTGATAATGTATGTATTCCACCTTTTACAATTCTAAAATAGGTTTTATCGTAATCGTTTATTTTAGGCGAAGGATATCTTGTAATCTGTTCAGTTAAATAACCAACATCTACATAATACCATTCTTGTTTGTTTTTTTCTAATTCTGTTATCTTTGCTACGTTATCTCCACCTAATCCCCAAAAAAAATGAGTATCTAAACTAGGAATAGGCCAACCTTTTTCAAAACTAGGCCAAATTTCATGTGATAGACAATCAACTTTTTGCATTCTATGTGTATAAATCATAATAGTCTTTTATGTACCTCGCCTGTATTTATCTCACTCATTTTCCATTGTGTATATGCTGTATCGTATAACCAATGTGTTCTATCATATAGAGGCATTACTGTTTCTTCTAAAACATTTAGTTTATGAGAAGACACTGGCCAAGCATGTGATGTTTTTGATAATGTAATAGTAGGCACACCCTCACATACTGTTTCTACCAAACTATTACTTGAATATGAAATGGCTACTCTAGCATGATCTAGGTCTTTATATAAATCTTTACTACTAGATTTATTAAATGTTTGACCAACATTTTTACTAAAAAGAATTGTGTTTCTTACAGGTACTTTTAGTAATCCTCTTAAATATTTTAAAGGAAATCTAGGGTGTACTCTGACCATAATATCTTCAGCAGTATACTTTGATATTTCCATAATCGTATGTCTTATCCAATTTTCATAATCAGGTTCATATTTACATAAATCATTTAAACTAGTGTCTTTTGGATTTTGTAATAATAATAAAATGTAATCACCATTTGTTTTCCAAGGCTTTATTTCTATATTTTGTTCTTTTTGTATTTGTAACCATCTATCTGGAGGACAATTTCTATTATTAAAATAACCTTTATTGTAAGTATAACAATCTTTACCAACTCTATAATAATAATCTGGTTTTTGTATATCTAAATTTTGTCTAAATGTTGCTTGTTCTACAACCAGTATAGGTTTTGATTGAGCCGATATCCATTTGTATTTGTCGGCATTAACAGTTTTTATATTACCTTTAATGTTTGTTTGAATATATGCGTCTGCTTTGTGATTATCTCTATCTGACCATTCTATTAATTTAAAATCTTCATGTGTAGGGAAAACATAATGATTGTTTTCGTTAAAAGGTCCTTTGATACCTATGATCATAAGTTTACCTCTGTTGTTTCTTTATACAACTTGTGCCATTCGTCTGCATAATCTTGATCTTTAAACTCTTTGTACCAAGGACCACCAAGTGTCCAATGTACATTTTTGGCATACTTATCATAGTCATATTCACCTACCAACCAGTTCCACTCAAACGGAAGTTCACCTACCATGTGTTCTCTCTCTAACCACTTAAATTGGTGTAGTTCTAAACCACTTGCTGTATTTACGTATTCAGGTGTTAGTTTTGTGCATTGTGAGTTATGAAATAACATTACACTAGACCAGTTCTTTTTAGGAAATGCTTGATTTTTTGCACCTCTAAATTTTATATCTTGTTTTGGTGTATAATTATGTTGACAACACATAACAGAATATTTGTATGTAGCATAACCATATAACTCTGCAATGTCTGATCTTACCATCATGTCGCAATCCATAAAGATTGACCAGCCCTTATAGTTTGATAGATAAGGTACTAAAAATCTGCTAAATGCAAAGTCTGTTGATTGATTGGATTGTTTTTCTCTTGTAAATTGTGGTAAATTATTTAAACTTAATGGTGTTATACTTACAGGTACACTAGAAAACTTTCTAATACTTTCAGCAAGCACATGATAGGCTGCTTTTTCTCCCTCATCAAACCCTATAAAGACTTGAATCATAATCTACTTTCTTTACTTTTACCTGTTTTCTTTCTAGCACCTTTTGTATGATCATATACTTTACCTAATATTGATCTTGATTGTACATGACCAACTCTTCCATCTCCTATATCATAGTTTTCTACACCATAATTTTCTTCTAGTCTAGTTCTAACTATATCAAATATAAATGAATCATGTTGTTCATCTTCTTTAAATAATAAGTTATCATCATACATCTTTCTCATATCTATGGCAAATTGTTTTATAAAATCATGTTTCATATTGAAATACATAAAACCACATTCACTATAAGTTGGTCTTTGTAGATAAGTTATCATACAATCTTCTCTATATAAATGTTTTTTTACCCATGCCTCATCAATCTTTTTATAAAATACACTATCTGCGTCTATGAATATAAGACCATCACAATCTCTTGTTGTTAAGATTGCCTGTGTATATGCATATACTTTATAACTAAATCTTACTGCGTCTTTTTGAAAGTTTAATGGTATGTCTACCTTGTTTCTATCTACAAATTTTTTAAGAGTTGGTATCTCATCGTACATACCCTCATCTTCATTATATATTTCTAATTCAAATGGCCAATTATAAGTAGATTGAAATCTATGAGCATATTCTTTAAATAGTTTATTGTTCCAGGTACTAACTACTTTTATTTTCATGTCCCACCTTTTGTATATAATAACTATCAACAATATCAGATAAAGGATTACCACATTTTTCAGTATCTAATATTTGTTTCAAATCAATTTTAGTTTCTTTTAGAAAGGCCTCGTACATCATGTCTTTGTCTGCGTTTCCTTTTCCTGTTGCGCCTTTTTTAACAACACTCGGTACAACTGTATTGTAATTAAGACCGTTAGATAGTATCCTGTATTTGAGGATGCCACAATTCTCAGCAATTTGAAAAAGACCCTGGCCTTTAGAACCATACGAATAGCCTTCAATGTAAATTTCTTTAGGAGTATTAATGGTAGACAGTATATTAAATACAAAATCCGAAATATAAGTAAATCTTTCAATAGGGTCTGTCCATTCTTTGTGTTCATAACCAATTATATTATCACTTTGTTTTCCTATCCACTTTTTTTTAGTAGTTAGGTAATAAAAATTTAGTTGGCCATCATTTATACAGATAGCCGGACTTGTTAAACTATAATCAATTCCAACTTTCGTGTTCGGCTTCGTCTGGTACTTCACTGTCATGTTCTTCTTCTACCTCATATCCACAAAAGGGACATGTTAAAGGAGGCAAATCATATTTGTCCTCGTCCCATTCTATAGTATATTTAGTCTGACAATTAGAACAGTGTTTTGAGACTTTATCCATTACAGTTTAAATTTTTTAAATTGATTTTTAGTAACGTCTTGTTTTATACCACCAACTACATAAGATTCAATTTCTGTTTCTTGTGGTGCATTTTGAGCTGATCTACTATTTAACCAGTGTTCTACCCACGGTAGTGGATTAGTTTTTTGATCATAAGCAGGTGCTAGACCTATCGCTTTCATACGTCTATTCGCCATATATTCTACAAATTGGTGTAATAATTTTTCTGATAGACCTATCATAGAACCTTTGCTGAACAAATGAGTTGCCCAACGCTTCTCATCGTTTACAGCTTGCTCATACATTTTGTAAACTTCTTTTTCGCTTTCTTTAATAATTTTTGTAAAGTCTTTATCATTTTCATATTCTCTCCAGTTATTAATTATTCTTTGTGACATTGCTAAGTGTTGGCTTTCATCCCTTGCTATGAAAGATATAATCTTAGCAGAGCCTTCTAGTTTTTTTAATTCACCAAATGCAAATGAACAAGCAAATGATACATAGAATCTTAAACCCTCTAGTATGTTTACTGATACCATTGCAAGGTACATTTTCTTTTTAAGTTCATATAAATCAACTTTGTCTGGTGATAGTGTCCATTCATATCCTTTTTTAATTAGATCATCATAAGTTTTAGTTACAGAGGCTGCTCGTTCCTCAATTTTTTGATCTGTTAAAATCATGTCAAATACGTCTGACGGATTTGAATATAAATTCTTTATTATGTATGTATAACTTCTACTATGAATTGTTTCCATAAAGTCCCATACTATTATGGCACCCTCTAATTCTGGAAGTGATACAAAAGGTAAAAATGCTAAACATGGACCTCTTCCTTGTACACTGTCTAACATAGTTTGGTATTTTAGATTACTAGTGAAGATAAACTTTTGGCCTTCGGATAAATCCAAATAGTCGTTTCTATCTTTCTGTAAAGATATTTCTTCAGGTCTCCAAAAATAACCAAGTTGTTGTTGAGTAAGTTTATCAAAGATAGGATATTTAAAAGTATCATACCTTTGTACAGATAAATCTTTACCAAAAAACATTAATTGTTTTTGTACATTTATTCCTTTTTCTTTGTTAAAAACTGTTTTACTCATAATTCTTTTTATTTATTAATTTATATTGTGCAACTATCACAATTCTCCTCGTCTTCTTGTGGAGTTTCTGTTGTAATTGGTGTATCGTAATCTATGGAGTGTTTAGGCTCTTCAATATCTTTTTTACTATCATATGTATTTTGATAATAAGATGTTTTCCAACCGTATTTATAAGTTGTTAACAAGTCTTGTGCCATAACAGATACAGGTACCTGATTGTCTTCGTAATTGTCTGGATTATATGACCAGTTACCTGATATAGCTTGATCAAAGTACTTTTGCATTACTGCAACTATATTTATATATCCTTCATTACTAGGCATATCCCATAATAAAGTATAAAAATTCTTTAATTTATTATATTCTGGTACTATCTGTTTCAATGTGCCTTTTTTACTTTTCTTAACTGATAAGTGGTCTCTAGGTGGTTCAATGCCGTTTGTAGCATTTGAAACCACACTAGAAGACTCGGAAGGCATTTGGGCTGATAGAGTACTATGTCTTAGCCCAAATTCTTTAATGTCTGCTCGTAATTTGTCCCATTTCATTGAAAGTTTACGATTTACTAATTCGTCTACTTCTTTTTTGTATGTGTCTATTGGTAATATGCCGTCTGCATATTTTGTTCTATGAAATAGATCACACTGACCTTTTTCTTTTGCAATCTCGTTACTAGATTTTAATAGATAATATTGAAATGCCTCTGATAGTTTATCTACTTCTTTCCAGGCACCTTTTTGTTCATACTTATAACCTGTTTTTGCCAGATAATGTGCAAGACCAATATAACCTACACCTAATGATCTTCTTGCTTTTGTAGATATCTCGGCCGCTTTTACTGGATATTTTTGATGGTCTATAATTTCTTCTAATGCTCTTACTGTAAGATCGCATAGTTCTTCCAGTTCATCCAGGTTGTTGATTTTACCTACATTGATTGCTGATAGAATACACAAAGCAATCTCTCCTGGACCGTCTATATGCTGTATAGGAGTGGTAGGGAGTGTGATCTCTTGACAAAGATTACTCATTGTAATGGTATCTTTAAATGAGGAGTGTGTATTACAGTGATCTATATTCATTATGTAAATACGACCTGTTTCTGCTCTTTCTTTTAAAAGGTCAAAGAATAAATCTTGTGCATTTATCTTTTTCTTATTAACACTAATTTTTCTTTCTGCTTTTAAATATAGTTCATCAAATTCTGGTGTTCCCCATGCCTCATATAATTCAGGCACCTCGTGAGGAGAGAATAGTGTTATTTGTTCTTCGTTAATAAATCTCTCATAGAATAGTTTACTAATCTGTATTGAGTAGTCTAACTTTCTAACTCTGTTGTCTTCGGTACCTTTGTTGTTTTTTAAAACTATAATGTCTTCTATTTCTTGGTGCCAAATAGGGAAGTGTACAGTTGCTGAGCCTCCTCTAACACCGTTTTGAGTGCAACACTTGACCGTTGCTTCAAATTTTTTGAGAAAAGGAATAACGCCTGTATGTTGTACTTCACCTCCTCTGATTCTTGCATTGATTCCACGTATTCGTCCTGCGTTGATTCCAATACCGGCTCTTTGTGCAACGTAATTTCCAACAGCCATGTCACTAGAGAAGATACTAGGTAAAGTATCGTCTGTATCAACAAGTACACAACTAGCATACTGCTTAATAGGAGTCCGAACACCAGCCATAACAGGTGTTGGTATATTAATTTTAAAATTGGATATCGAGTCATAATATTTCTTGACATAAGTCATTCTCCTTGCTTTATCGTAGTTTTGAAAAAGTGTGGCAGCTATCATCATATACATAAATTGAGGTGTTTCATAAATCTCACCACTTGATCTATCTTGTACAAGATACTTATCTATTACTTGTCTTAATCCTGCATATGTAAAGTTGTTATCTCTTTCGTGAGTAATCCAGTTTTGCATTCTACTAAAATCTTTTTTAGCATATTTTTTTAGGATATCTGGATCGTATACTCCTAATTTAACACATTTCTCTACGTGATCATTAATATTTGGGTGATCCCATAGTCTACCAATAACTTGTTTTCTTAAACTAAACAATAGTAATCTGGCTGCCACGTATTGGTAGTTTGGATTGTCTAGTGAAATTAAATCTGAAGCAGACTTAATTAAAATTTGTTGTATGTCGTTTGTAGTAATACCATCATAGAATTGTAAACCACTGCTCATTTCTACTTGTGAAGCTGATACGCCTTTTATATCTTCACAGGCATACTCAACCATTTCATGTATCTTTTCTATGTTAAGTGGTTCTAAACCTCTACCACCTCTCTTTTCAACTTTAATGTTTATATCGTTTGTCATTTAATTTTTTTCCAGTGGTTAAGTTTGGTAAGAGCACTTAATTGTGAATAAGTGTTCTTGTCTATTATATCTTTAATTTGAAGTTTTGTCAAGCCACTAATTATCATGTCATTAATATCTTTTAGTGTTTGTTCTTCAGGCCATATAACGATGTTGAAATCATGTTCAATCATTTTATACATACGATTTATAATTTCTTTGTTTCTTGGCTCGTTGTCAAATATATAGGTTATTTTATTATTAGGTACTTTGTTTTTTAACTGTAAATCGGCGCCAGCAGCTGCGATACAATTGCTGACGAACAAAGAGTCAAATGGACCTTCCACTATATATACATGATTTTGAAAATTTATACGTTCTAAACCAAAAACTTTTTGTTTGTTTTCGTTTAGTTTTATTGTTAAGTATTTAGGATTTTCTTTTCCTAATGCACGTCCTTGAAAGGCAAATAACTCACCAGTTGTATCGTAAAAAGGAATAACAATTCTATGGTGATCATATTGAGTTTTATATGTATTTGGTTTAACTTTGTTTACTAGTTTTTGAAATTCCTCTGCATAATATAACTTGTCATAAAATTCTTCAGGTATCTTTCTCTTATTACAATACTCTTTTGCTATATGATCTTCAGGTAATTCTTTTATTGTTTTTAGTCCTTCTAATATATTAATTTTAAATACAGGTTTTTCAAACTGCCAATCTGGTTTCTTTGTAGATGGTGCTGACCCTTTATATCTTTCTAATAGATACTCTGTATATACTTTAGGGTCTATGAATTTTAAGAAGTTTGCAAAGTTTTGACCTTGACCACAATTATGACATTTAAAAAACATGTCATTTTTTACTCTGTAGAAATAAGCTCTTGCTTTACTTTTAGATTTTTGAGAATCACCACAATGAGGACAACGAAAGTTAAACAGATAATCTGTCTTTTGTTTAAACTGTTGTAATCGGCCTGATAGTTGGTTGATGAATTTTAGATCAATATAAGACGACATAGTAAAGATTACTATACACCATTTATATCAAATAGTCAAGCTTAATTGAAAAATGAGAAGTAAGGTAACATACCTTTTTTGGATACCATTAAAACTGTAATAAATTCAACAGCTATGAAAGCACCTATGATAATCCACTTGTACTTTTCTAATAGACTAATTCTACCACGGAATTCGCCTTTTAGTTCAATTAACTCTTCCTTTATACGTTTTTCAGATTCTTCTATTTTATCAGAAAGTTCTTTTTCTATACTTATCGTCTCACTGGCTCTTATCTTTAGCTTAGAGAATATCACATCATCTATCTTTTCCTGGTGTTCAATCTTCTCCTCGTGTACGGCCAACATAGACTTAATATGTGTAGAAACGTCTGTTAGTTTGTCAATAGCAGTATCAAGTCTATTTTGAATATTATTAACCTGTTTGACATCTTTGGTTAATTCTGCTAATCGTACTTGAATTTCTGTATTCTCACTCATCAACTATATTTATAATAGTTTCTGTTTTATCTGACTTTATATTTTGTGTACATGTCCATAATAAACACCAACATAAAAAAAACTTTATGAAAGTAAACGTTATCCTTTTTACCAGACAGCCTCCTAGATTGTGTAAATTGATACCTTATTGGATTTGCCCTTAACTTGAACCATATCCAATTTCTTCCAATCGTACTTATTTCTTATCATGCTGTAAGTATCGTAACCTACTATTAAAGTTGCGTCATAATTTTTGCTTATGCCTTCTAATCTACTTGCTAGATTTACGGCGTCACCAAGAACAGAATAATCAAATCTTTGTTTAGAACCCATGTTACCTACAACAGCAGGACCAGAGTTTATTCCTATACCTATATTTATATGATTGCCTTCCCCAAAATGTTCATTATCATTTAACTCTTTTAAACATTTGATCATTTCTATTGCTGAATCAACTGCAAGTGATCTATGATTATGTTGATTTAAAGGAGCATTCCAAAATGCCATAATACAATCACCCATATACTTATCAATTGTTCCATTATTCTTCATTATTATATCTGTCATAGGTGTTAGAAACTTATTAATAACTTTTGTAAGACCTTGTGGATTACTTTGATACTTTTCTGAAATAGGAGTAAAACCTCTTATATCGCAAAATAAAAAAGTCATGTCTCTTGTATCGCCACCTAGTTTTAATAATTCTGGATTGTTTTGTAATTTCTTAACCATTGCTGGTGCTAAATAATGTTCAAATTGTTTTTTAATTTGTAGTTTTAATCTATTCTCTCTAGCAAAGTTATTATATATTAAGTGTGTCCATATTATACTTACAATTATTCCTATAGATGAATAGTCTGATAGTATTAATTTGTTTTGCCACAAATATGTTGAGGCCACACCTACAGTACCATAAAATATAAACAACATACTAGCAGACCAAAATAAGCCAACTCTAGGTATAATCAATAAGAAAGAAAGTAAAGAAATTATTAGTACTGCCCACTCTGCTTTAGGTAACCAATCAGGTCTACTAATAAATTTACCAGATAATAATGTTTCTGTAGATAGAGCCATTATCTCGTGTGTATTCTTTAAACCATTAGGTGTTAATACAAAAGTAGAACCTGTAAATGTGGCACCTATGAATACTATTTTACCTTTCATAGATGACCAATCTTTATCTGCATAGTTCACTCTAGGTATACTATGTCTAAAATCAATCCATATTTGATCTTGCTTAGGTAATGGAAATTTAATTATCTGTAAAATCTTTCCGGGCACGGAATTATCCAGAGGTATTTTTCGTATAACAGAGTCAACACTTACTTCCACTTCCACGTTAGCGATAGCTAGAGATTTCCTTTCTATACTCTTTAAGTTCTTTGCTGTGTCTGTTTCAGTTAGAATAACTGGATACTTTGAGATCATCTTCAAAAACATTTCATCACCACCTAGTCTGTCTTTGTGTACAAATACTACGTTTAAAAATACTAGAGCTGCACCATTTTTATATGCATTTATAATAGCACGACCTAGTTTGTCTCTTTTCCATGGCCACTGACCTTCTTTTTTTAATGCCTCGTCTGATATGTCTAACATCACCAAACTTTTAGATATATAATTATTACCTAGTTTTTGATATAGATCAAAAGTTTTTAATTGGAGGGTCTCTAGTGGTGCTGGATTATATAATTTTAATCCTAATAATATTACCACACTTACTATTACCGCCCATACGGAAGTAAATTTAGTCATCGGTATATTTAGTCTGTTTGTATGATAGTGATTTTAGCGCCGTTAGAACCGGCTATAACTGATTGTGTTTCTTGTTCTTGTATAACCATAACATCAAAATTTTGTATAGCGTCATTACCACTATTCACACCACTACCACCTGTGTGTATGTGAAAAGTATGTCCTTCGTGTGTTCTTGTAAATGAACGCCAATTATTATCACCTGTCTCTACATTAACGTCTGCTGTATTGTTTAGTGTAGAATATCTACCTGTTCTAGTGACAGAATCAGATACACCATTTGTCGTTGTGGTAATTGTTTGTGTTATCTCTCCTGTTTCGTAGTTAATTTTTTCACCACTTGCTTTTACTTTAACATTTGCCTCGCTGTTATCTACCCATGTTGTACCACAAGTTTGATTAGCAACGTCCCAATAATAACCAAAGTATATACAATCTGCCTCAAACGTAATACCTGCTAGCCATTCTGTTTCCCATTGATCTTCGGTAAGTAAATCATCTTCAAAAGCATATTCTTCTTCTAGTGATACTTCTTCGTAAGTAGATTCCCAGTTATCGTAATAGTCTGAATAGTACCATTCATCAAAATTTTTCCACCATATATCCCAATCGTCCCATGTCCAATCTTTAATATATTTGTCTTTTAGTTCTGGTATAGTCCAAGGTTTAGGTGCCTCTTTCATATCCATATCATACCAAGATAGGTGTACTTCTTCAAATAGTTTTTTACTTTCAGAATTCCATTTATCGTATTTTGTATTTAAATCCCAGTCACCTTGTGCCCACTTATTATTATTCTCAATGTAAGCTGCGTCACACCAACTAGCTTCTTTACACCAATCTTCTTCACCTGTAATTAAGAAAGGACCATCTTCTTCTTCATAATAATTATAATTATCCCAATCTATATCTTCGTATTCGTCATCTTCTTTTAGAGAATTGTTGTCATCAAATATATCATCTGTCACATCTAGGTCGTCATAGTTATATGATTCTAAACCAAAACTTTCCATAGTCTCTGCAACCTTTTTATCATACTCTTCCCAATCAACCTCGTCCCAATTTATCTCATCCCAATTAACATTATCCCAATTACAATCGCCCTCACAACCTATTGCTTCCATATATGCTTGGTCCATTTCAGCATACATTTTCTTACTATCTTCATAATCCATTTTAGTTTCACCTGAAGCATCCCAAACACTTACCTCATTATTATCATCAACCCAACCATATTCCTCATCATAAGCAGCGTCATCCCATTGATCGTAATAAGTTGTATCTATCTCTGTATTTACTGTATCATCTGTAATAACGTCCTCTGCTTTTTGTTCTAAAGTTTCCACTGGAGCTTTTTCTGTTTTAATATCTTCTACAATTTTAACAGTTTCATTAGGTGCTGTTTCAACAATCGTAAGTTCCTCTGTCATTAATTCTTGTTCTAAATTGCCAGCAACTTCTTCGGTTACTTCAATCTCTTGGTTTTCATCTTGTATCTCCATGTTGATATCAGTTTTAGTTTCTTGTTTATCAAAGACATCTAACTTTTCTATTTCATCTTTTCTATTACTTTGTTCTTCTATCTTTTCTTCAAATTTTTCTTCGGTAGTATCTAAATCAAATAAATCTTTTATCTGTGTTTGATTTAAAGGTGATGGTGGTGTAGGTGCTAGACTATCTGAAAGTACAGTTACCGAGCTATAAGCATTTGTAATTGTAGTAGCACCAGCTTCGTTAGCAACTGTAACCTGTCCTACTGCACCTCTACTATCTGGTAATAAAGTAATTGTAGTATGACCTGTTGATGTAACTGTACCTGAAAACGCCGTTCCTTGTACTGTAATCGTAGCAGACGCCGTGTTTATTTCAACATTTCCACCTAGATTAGATATTTGTCCTGACTCGTATGTAAATGTACCTACGTTTACTGTTGTTGACATTGCAACTATTATTGGTACTTTGCTAGTATCAAAAGCAAATTCATCAATAATTAATTCTGTTCCTGGACCCATTGTAAATTTAGTATCATCAACATAATGTAGTATCATACCACCATCTTCTCCTGTTTGAAGAAAATCATTTATGGTTATGATATAACCTTTTTCAACCTTTTCTGTTTTACCATTTCTCTCGTTGAAAGTATTACCCATTTGACCGATAACTTCACCTGCTTTATTTTCTATTACAGCAAAGGCGTTTGTGGTTATCAGTATCAGTAATGATACTATGAGAAATATTTTTTTCATTTTATTGACAGTTTGTTAGGTTAACTGTCGTGTCGGAAGATTGTGTGTTTCTATTAAAAGAATAACTACAGTTACCAGAATTAGTTTGAGTAAAGTTTAAAGTGTAATCGTAAATACTATCACCAGATACATTTATTGTACCTGTATTTGATCCGTTCTCTTGCCAAGCATATATTGTAGAGTCACTAGTTGTTTGGTATAAATGTAAACTATTGTTACCACCTGCTTGATATAAACCAAAAGTATTATTACTACCATTTACTCTTAAATATGCTTTTTCATTATCACCTAATTGTACCATTCTAACATAACCAGTTGCGTTAGGGTGTACATCTAAAATATTGCTTTGACCAGAACCCATTACCTCTACTAACATATAGTTATTGTCGCCGTGTGTGGCACCATGTACTGTATTGCTACTTCCTATAATCCAAAAATCTATTGTGACTAAATTAGTATCACCTACCATACCATGATCTGGCGAATTATAATGACCTACAGCAGCGTTGGCTGTTGTATTCTTACCTGTACCACCATTAACCATATCATATTCTATATCATTTGAATCACCATATAGATAAACATATAAGTGATGATTGTCAGCATTACCATTATGATTTAGCCATACATCATTTGAGTCACCTCTTATATCTAAATCAACATTAAAATTTTGTACGCCATTTGTTGATGAGTCAGTATCGTTTATTGCTAAAATATTTGAGTTACCTATAATATCAATATC
>TARA_Y100000385_G_scaffold262613_1_pt1 | contig 15629 bp, 16 predicted proteins | sample TARA_Y100000385 | Tara Oceans TARA_Y100000385 (sample SAMEA2620980) | marine metagenome | biome: marine biome (ENVO:00000447); feature: surface water layer (ENVO:00002042); material: "saline water (ENVO:00002010), including plankton (ENVO:xxxxxxxx)" | depth 5 m
CTATTTTTGTAGAAAGTCGTTTTTATGTCCGATCGTATAAGTCATCTTATTGGCCAAGTTCGTGAGAAATCTATTCTCCATCGTGATCAGTTTGTGGCAGAGCGTTTGAAAAATGAGGAACTTCAAGCTGAAATTAGCACTCTGAAAAATTCGTTAAGTGAATCCACTTCGAAGTTAGATGCGCTTGCTGCTGAAATTGAATCATTGAAGAAAATACATGAAACTTCGAATGAACAAAACGCTGTTGTAACATCTGATAGAGGAATATCCGATGAGCAAATAGATGATTTGGTAAAGGAAATTGAATACTGCATTGGGCAGTTAAAGAGATAATAATTATGGCGAAGCAGTCATTGAAAGTTGTAGTTGCAGGAAGAACTTACCCATTATCGGTTAGCGATGATGAGGCGACTAAGGTTGAGAATGCAGCAAAAGACATCAACAAGGCGATTAAACTGCTTCAAGATAGCTATGCCGTTAAGGATATGCAAGATTTACTGGCTATGACAGCGCTGCAACTGGCAGTTAAGGATAGCAATAGTGTTGCGATAACCCCTGCGGAAGATCTTAGTAAGATCGAAGATGAACTCAACGAGTTAATCAAAGAATTGGACAAATAGTTCACTATCTCTTCTTTTATTCCTTTCTCGAATTTACTCTACCAGCGCTAGTTCGCATGATAATGTTTTAAATTACTAGTAAACTATGGAAAGTATTGTATACGGAATCATTGGTGCCGTTGTGGGTGTAGTTATCGCCTTCGTTGTGCAGTCAATGCTTCTGAAGAAGCGTAAGGAACAAATTGTTGCTGACGCTGAGAAAGAGGGAGAAAACCTCAAACAAAAGAAGATGCTCCAAGCGAAGGAGAAATTCATGTCTCTTAAAGAGAACCATGAAAAGAAGATCAAAGATCGTGAGCGCAAGCTGCAGTCTTCTGAGGACCGCGCTAGAGGAAAGGAAAAAAGTTTATCTCAAAAAATCGAAGAGGTAAACAGAAAGGATAAACAACTAGAGAAAAGTCGGTTGTCTCAAGATGCGAAGGTTAAAGCACTTGATGCCAAGCATGCTGAGATTGATAAAATGCACCAGAAAAATGTTGCCGAACTATCAAAAATCAGTGGTATGTCTGCGGAAGACGCAAAAGCAGGTTTGGTTGAATCATTGAAAGATGAAGCTCGAACGAATGCAATGGCACACATCAATGAAATCATTGAGGAATCTAAGTTAAATGCAAACCTAGAAGCACGAAAAATTGTAATTCAAACAATTCAACGTGTTGCCACAGAACAAGCCGTAGAAAATTCGGTTTCCATCTTCAACATCGATTCAGATGAAGTGAAAGGTAGAATTATCGGTCGTGAAGGTCGAAACATCCGCGCTTTAGAAGCTGCTACCGGAGTAGAAATAGTAGTCGATGACACACCTGAAGCAATCATTTTATCGTGCTTTGATCCGGTAAGGAGAGAGATCGCTCGGCTTTCATTGCACCAATTAGTGTCGGATGGTCGTATTCACCCAGCACGAATCGAAGAGGTAGTTAAGAAGACGAAAAAACAACTCGAAGAAGAAATTGCTGAAACTGGAAAACGTACATGTATCGATCTTGGAATCCATGGTTTACATGCGGAGCTGACACGTATGGTTGGCCGAATGAAATACCGATCTTCATATGGTCAGAACCTACTACAGCACTCGCGTGAGGTTGCAAATATGTGCGCCCTCATGGCAACTGAGTTAGGACTGAACGTCAAACTCGCTAAAAGAGCTGGTTTGTTACACGATATTGGTAAAGTGCCAGATGAGCAGCCAGAATTGCCACATGCCGTCCTTGGGATGAAGTTGGCAGAGAAATACGGTGAAAAACCAGATGTATGTAATGCAATCGGAGCTCACCATGATGAAGTTGAAATGACAACACTTATTTCTCCAATTGTTCAAGTTTGTGATGCAATGTCAGGAGCGCGCCCAGGAGCACGAAGAGAAATTGTCGAATCATACATCAAACGTATTAAGGAACTTGAAGGTCTTGCATTAGCCTACGATGGAGTGAGCACAGCATACGCTATTCAGGCAGGCAGAGAATTAAGGGTTCTTGTTGAAAGTGATAAAGTTACAGATGCTGAGGCAGATGAATTGTCATTCACAATTTCACAACGTATTCAAACTGAAATGACATATCCAGGTCAGGTAAAAGTGACTTTGATACGTGAAAAACGTGCGGTGAACTACGCGAAATAAGATGAACATAACTGAAGCATTAAATAACTTAAAATCAAAACACGTACTTGTCACGGGAGGTGCTGGATTCATTGGATCCAACATTGTTGAGAAGTTATTGAGCCATGATGTCCAAGTTACGGTCTTAGACAATCTTTCTACGGGAAAACGTTCAAACATCAGCGAGTTCGAAATCAATGAACTATTTCGCTTCATCGAAGGAGACATCACTGATTTCAGCACGTGCATGAACGCTATGAAGGGAGTTGACGCAATTACGCATCAAGCGGCGCTTGGTTCAGTACCAAGATCGATTGAATTCCCTCACAACACTCATAATGTTAACGCTACTGGGTATTTAAATATGCTTCATGCAGCAAAGGATTCAGGCATTAAACGTATGGTTTACGCGAGCTCATCTTCCGTTTATGGAGACAGCAAAATATCACCAAAAAAGATCGGTGTCGAAGGTGAATTACTTTCACCCTATGCTGTTACTAAGCGACTAAACGAAGAGTATGCAATGATTTACAATAAACTGCATGAGATGCAGACAATTGGGCTTCGCTACTTCAATGTGTTTGGACGTAAACAGGACCCTAATGGAGTTTATGCGGCAGCAATCCCAAAGTTCATTGGCAAAATGATGTCTGGCGATCAGCTGACAATCAACGGAGACGGAGGGCAAACGCGTGATTTTACTTACGTTAAAAACGCTGTAAAAGCAAACGTCTTAGCTTTGGCTACAACGAACGAAAAGGCATATGGACAAGCTTTTAATGTGGCATGTGGGACCTACTTTTCTTTAAACGATGTTGTTTCAGCCATCAAGGAAGTCTTGACAGATTTAGGAAAATACAATGAGAATTGCACAATCATCAATGGACCCGATCGTCCTGGAGATATACGTGACTCACTTGCAGACATCACAAATACAACTGAGCAATTAGGGTACCATGACCTGAATTATTTTGAAGAAGGCATAACAGAGTACCTTGGTCAGCTTTGCGCTGAATGATAAAAGATATCAATTTAAAGTCCAAATTCCTTAAGTACGTAATCGTGCTCATGTCCGGGACGTTGGCCGCTCAATTGATCAATCTAGGGCTTTCCGTTCCTCTTTTTAGATATTTTTATTCTCCAGAGCAAGCGGCTGAATGGGGGGTGTTTCTTAGAATCATTGGAGTTGGAGGAGCGATATCAACAGCTCGCTATGAACTAGCAATTCCTATCGCAAAAATAGACTCCCATTCTTTTCAACTTCATAAGTTGGCACTGCGAATCGCAGTCTATGTCTTTATCTTTACGTGCATAGCAGCGATTATACCCATTGCTTTCGCCTCAGATATCAATCAGGCCATTTACTACGCACTGATTCCTGCTGGAGTCCTTTTTACAGCCTATTACGGCATTGGAACCAATTGGGCTATTCGAAATAAAAAATTCCGGAGTATAAGCTTCTCAAAGATAGCAAACTCCTCTTTGGGCGGAGGTACAAAGCTACTATTCGGTTGGATGGGCACAGGCTATATTGGCCTGATTATCGGAACTGTGGTTGGACTTGCTGCTTCAAATATTTGGTTTCTCCGAGATCAAATTAAGTCACAGAGAATTCATCAAATCCGCAAAAAATCGCTTCGAAACAGGGCTATAGCGAAAGAGTACAGTGAATTCCCGAAAGTCAATTTACCACATACACTCATGGACTCCGGAAGAGAGCTAATAGTGGCTTTCCTATTTGTAGGCATCTTTAGTAAGGTAGATTTTGGATTTTACGATCAATCTTATCGAATCCTGAGACTTCCGCTCATGCTCGCAGGCTTAGCTCTAGGGCAAGTCTTCTTTCAACGAAGTGCTGAGAAGTATAATAACAAAGAGGACATCATGCCTATTATGATGAAATCCATTAAGATGTTAGCACTTATCTCTATTCTCCCATTCACCTTAATTTTCCTATTTGGAGATGACATGTTTGCCTATGTATTTAGCGAGAAATGGCGAGGTGCTGGCGAGTTTTCTCAAATAATGGCACCTTGGTTCATGTTAAACTTTATCGCCTCTCCTCTATCCTTCCTCCCCCTCGTCTTGAAAAAGCAACGCCAATTCTTTTTAATGGCGGCAGCTGGGACTAGCATTATGCTCCTCGCTATAGTTATTCCGTCATTCGTGTTCGATGCTGACATCAAGGTTATGCTTTGGGCACTTAGTTTATCTCAAACAGCTTATTTCATTTTCTTTATCTTTAAAATTCTAGACTACGTACGAAAAAGTAATCTCGAACGTGGTATACAATAAGAACTATGAGTGTTGCACAAAAAATAAAGCAGAAGTTAGCCGCGTTGAGATTTAAGCGTCAAGGCGTGAAGTTTGAAGCTGGCGCTCGGTTTGACAGGTCCGTTGATGTGCAAAACGCGCAGAATGCAACCATCGGCAAGGCAAGTATTCTTTACAAGAACATCAGCCTTTATATTGGAGCAAAGGGTTCATTTCAAATTGGCGCACATTCTCACATCGCACCATTCGGCTATCTGTTAATTGACAAGAATAATATCACCATGGGGGATCACGTTGCGATTGGTCCATTCTGTACATTTGTTTGCCATTCTAATCACTTCGAGGGCGATAATGAAATGTTCTCTAAGAACTATCTAGACGGAGATATCACAATTGGAAATAATGTTTTCATGGGTGCGCAATGCACTGTATTGCCAGGCACCATAATAGAGGACAATGTTGTTGTTGCATCTAACTCTGTGGTCAAAGGGATTTTGGAGGCGAACTCAGTATATGGAGGCTCTCCTGCCAAGAAAATAAAATCACTCAAGAATGGCGAATAAGCAAAGATTCTCATTCACTAGTAATGCATTATCCAAAGGAGCATATCTCAAAGGATTCTTCAGCTCGATATTTTTTCAATCGAAGAGGAATCATCGTAAGACCCACAAACTTTTAGCGAACTATTTCAAAGTAGATCAAGAGCAGATCTTTCTGTTTGGTGCAGCTAGAATGTCTGTATTTTCCCTGATAAAATCAATGAAACTCGCACCAAGTGACGAAGTAATCGTAGCAGGATACACGTGCGTTGTACTAACCAATGCTGTTAAGTTTACAGGATGTCAAGTTCGGTATGTCGACATAGAACGGACAACTTTAAACGTGAACTCTGATTCGCTGAGAAGAATGATTTCACCATCTACAAAGCTACTTATCGTACCACATAACTTTGGTATTCCTTACAATGACATTCAAATCATCAAAGAACAGTTTCCAGATTTAATCATTTTAGAAGATGTTGCACATAGCTTCGGTTCCATTAGCAACGACAAACTCTGTGGGACTATAGGCGATGCGGGATTCTTCAGCCTGGAATACTCAAAGCCTCTCACTGCAGGTTTGGGAGGAATCATGATAATCAACAATAAAGCACTCCTACCAACATTCAACAAGGAATTCGACCAATTGGAACAAATGTCCAAATCGATGGTGCGAAAACTCGTTGCGACATTAGGTACGTATAACTTGAACTACTCTCAAAAGACAACTTTTTGTTATCGATTAGGGCTTAAGTTCTTGCGACTTTTCAATCTACAGTATAAAACTTCGACGAAAGAAATTGAAGGCGAACTGCCTGATAATTATCCAGTAAAGATGAGTCCTAGGTTGACTTCATTTCTGGTTCCCCAGCTGAAGAAAATAGACAGCATCAATGCTGCAAAAATCGACATTAGCAAACAGTACTCTACTGCACTTCAGCGTTTTTCGGACATAGAATCTATCGCTGGACTGGATCAAGTTTTAGTGCGCTATCCAATATTATTTAAAGAGAATATATCTTTGGATACAATTAACGCCATTAAGAAAGAAGGAATATCCACTGGACTCAATTTTGGTGTTTGGTTCAATGATGTGGTTCATCCATCAGGTTCTTTTCGGTATTGCTATACTAAAGGAGATTGTCCGGAAGGAGAGTACGTTGCATCAAGGATAATAAACCTTCCTATTAATACGAACTATTCGAATATATCAAAGGAAATGGCCGACGTCGTTTCATTGTTCAAAAAACACGGAATCAAATGAGGCGCATGAAGATCATCATCGTTGGACTGCCTTTATTTGCTAAGCGATTGCAAGAAGGTTTGTCGAAATTCGATTCATCGAATCGCTATTCACATTTAGACACCTACTATAGCAAGAAGGATAAGGTCAAAGCTGCATTACAAGTTCCACGTGCAGATTGTATCTTTTCAATTAACGGCGCTATCGTGTCCAGTGGTGTATTTGATTTAGCATTCAAGAAAAATGTACCGATCATCATGAATTGGGTGGGCACAGACGTATTGAAAGCTATTGACGCCTACAAAAACAATAAACATCAACAGCACTATATCGATCGTACTATGCATTTTTGCGAAGTTGATTGGATTCAAGAGGAACTTAAAGAAATCGGAATCAATGCAGAAGTCGTAAATTTTGCTGCCTTCGATAAGAGCTTCGAACTCGCAGAGGTAACCTCAACGAAACTTAGCATCCTATCATACATCCCAGAAAACCGTTCTGAATTCTACGGTATGAACACAATGATTCGACTCGCAAAAAAGTTTCCAGATGTTAACTTCACGCTAGCAGGTACCGAAGGCACAGATTTCGCTCCTCTGCCAAATAACCTAAAAGCCCTTGGCTGGGTGAGTAACATGGGAGCTGTTTACAATCAGGCTCATGCTTGTCTAAGGTATACTGATCACGATGGACTATCTAGTTTCATACTGGAATCGATGGCACGGGGAAAACAGGTACTCTATCGGAACCCATTCAACCACTGTGCACATTGTCCAACGGAAGAAGCCTTAGAAAGTGAAATTACCACTTTAAAGACTCAACTGAACGAGGGGAAATCGCTTATAAATGCTGATGCCGCAGCATTCATTAAAGATAAATTTAGTGAAGCTGTTATCTTTGGTGGCTTAATTGATAAAATCACTGAAATTGTCAGGAAATCGTAAACTAAATATCCTTATCGTCGCTTTTGCGTTTCCACCAAATAAAAGGGTCGGTGCGATGCGTGCTGGATACTGGCACAGAAACCTGACTACCTCACTCGATTGCGAAATCAGTGTGATTACAGGACAAGAAGATGCTAGAGGTAACAGAATTCATGTTGTGCCGAAATTAGGGAATTCATGGATGACCCGCTTCATTGCAGATGATGGAGTAATCTGGAAAACCAACATCAAAGATTACATTGAACAGAACGAGGTATCAAAACCGGATCTAGTGATTATTACTGGCGGTCCGTTCATGCATTTCAGCTTAACTCCTTGGTTCAAAAAGAAATTTGGTTGCAAAGTCATACTCGATTATCGAGATCCATTCGCGACAAACCCTGGATTCAATAATGGCTGGCTGAAGTCTGGCATCAAGCGTTACTTCGAAAAGCGATTTAACAGAAAAGCGGATGCACTTGTTACCGTGAATACCTATTGTGGAAAAATTATAGAAGAGTTTCATTCGAAGCCAAACTCTATTATCCAAAATGGCTTTGATGAATCTAGTAAATGTGAGCCTTCACAGGTAACTTTAGAAGACAGCTTATCATTCTCATATGCCGGTAAATTTTACTTTCATCCTGAACATATGGTATCGGCGATGAACGAATCGGAAGTCGGGTTGTCCTATATCGGTCCAGATAAAAATCAATTAGACACTTCAGGGGCATATATCAAATCATTAGGCTTTGTAGATTATTCGACCGCAATTGAAGTAATCGGAAGCGCAGATGTTGGAGTAATTCAAACTTACGGTCATGAATTTCAGTCGACGACAAAGATCTTTGATTATGTCCGATGTGAGCGAGCGATTTTAATTATTTCTGACGATAAGATTGAAGAAGGTTCGATTCATGATGAATTACAAAACTATCCCAATGTAGTTTGGGCCAAGAATAACAAAGCGTCAATTATTGATGCTATCAATCAACTTAAAGCATCCACCTATTCTTCACCACCTATTGGTTTTGCTGAAAAGTACTCACGTGGTTATCAGTTGAAAAATTTAGTCGCGTTAATAAAAGAACTTGGTTTATGAAAAGGGTAATGCGCATCCTTGAAGGCATGTCATCACTCTTTGTAGTAACCACCATTTTTGCGGCCCTATTTTGGCCTTCTCAAATACCATTTATTTTCGACGACCTACTACTGCCATTTGGCCTATTGCATCTTGCCGTAGTTTTTTTCCAGGACAAAAGATGGAGATGGCTTATTCTACTTTTTGGTGCCATGGCTTTTTGGGTGTTAGTCAGTGATTTTATCGCAAACAATTCATTCAGAACTGGTCACCTAGGCATTGTGTTACGCTGGGTTAAATGGCCAATAATAATTGTTTCATTAGCTAATGTTAAACACTGGAGCATAAGAAAAGAACATGTGGTCAACTTTGTCATCCTACTATTCTTTGGGCTCGCGATTATCAACCTCATCTTATTACTAAACCCCTTTCAAATTGGAGAATCGCTGCACATGCTCTACTCGACCAAGCTTGAGGTGCTGCTTGGAAACTATCATGAGTTTGGAGGGTTCAGGCTCTCTGGCACGATGAGAAACCCGAATAACAATGGGGTGATTTTCGCTCTTTTCCTGCTCTTCTTTTTGAGTCTCGATCAAAAGAAATACTGGGCATACTGTCTACTGGCATTCATATTTATCTTCTTGACACAATCAAGAACCGTATTAATCCTAGCTATTGCGCTTGTTGGACTTAACATGATCATGAATAATAGCAGGAAGACGAACATGATCATGATACCCGCAGGGCTGATTGGTTTAGTAGCCATGCTTTTTGCCTTCCGTTCAACCAATCTGATGTCTATTCTTTCTGGAGAGGCATTTAAATCCAACTCATGGACAGATAGGATCGCACATTATCAAATCTTTTTTGATTCAACCTCATCCGAAAAAGTACTTGGGCATGGTGTAGTTTTGGATCCTCTAGCTGTGGCCGGGATTCATTTCGATTCAGAATACTTAAGTATCCTATTTCAGTTCGGAATTATCGGGATGGTCTTGCTTGCTATACTGACACTATACCTTCCCTACCTGATTAAGAAAAATACAGGAGCGTCTCTTTTTGGTTGGATACTCGTGCTTTTCATTGCAGGAGTTGGAGTCACAAATTTCGTCTTTTTGAACGTTGAAGTGATTACGCTATTATCCCTAATTATCGGAGCTTGGGTTTTTCTTCAAAGACCGTATAAATTGGATGACAATTCCAATAACCAATCCGAGCAACAGCATATCTAAGATGATTCTTTTCTTACGCTGTTTCTCTTTGAAAACTGTATCAAATACAGATATCTCGTGATCATCAAATAACTTCTGAGCAATTGATGCTACATCTTCCTCTGACACTTCTCCGCCAACATAGATTTTCAACTCATGACGCTTGAAACCCCTTGGCTGTTCTTCATCTCTACTTGAACTGGTATAATTTCGAAGCAGCACATCATTCTTCAGAAAAAGCGTATCTACCTTGGCCACTTCAGGCAAGTTATCAGTTTCCTCTTCATTGAATTGATAGACAACATACCAAATCGCAACATCCGATCTATTCAGATAGATAATCGAACCTATAATCCCACCAAGGATCATGAAGATCAATGTAATCATATGTTTGCGAAATACCTGTTTCATTCTGAACAAGAGTAACTCTTTCCGGTCGCAATTGAAAGTTTCTGGCAGGCTAATTTTAGGTCAATCAAGATTGTACTCTATTTAGTTATCGTAAATTTGCTACACCAATGAAAAACGAGAAGCGTATCTTATTCTTAGCGGACATCAATTCTGTTCATACAGAAAGATGGGTTAAAAGTTTGGTGGATAGAGGTTTCCAAATCAATTTGTTTTCATTGACTGCTCCTAAGACAGATTGGATGAACAACTGTCGAAACTTTGAATTCAAATGTTTCGGAATAGATCAAGCAACAGTTCAATCTAATAGCCGTTTCGGGAAGTTCAGCTATTTCAAAGCGAAAAAAGAAGCGAAAGCATATTTTCAGGAGACACAACCAGACATTGTTCACGCGCACTATGCATCCTCATACGGAATGCTTGCTCGCACAATTGGTTTTGAAAAAACAGTTTTATCACTCTGGGGATCGGATGTTTACGAATTCCCAAAAAGAAGTATTCTCCACAGAAAACTTTTTAAAAGAGCTGTGAGCTTCCCAGCTATTGTCTGTTCAACATCAAAGGACATGGCTAAAGAAGCGTGGAGATGGATTGATCGATCCTACGTGATTACTCCGTTTGGAGTAGATACAGATCGTTTCAGCGCGTCTTCTAAAAAGTCAGGAATACTTACACTCGGAACTGTAAAATCTTTAGAGGAGGTTTATGGGATTGACCGTTTAATTCAACTATATGCTGACTTCAGGGCTACAGCTAGCATTGATTCTCAATTAGTTATCTATGGAAAGGGAAGCCAAGAACTTGAACTTCGTAGTCTTGTAAAGGGACTCAATCTAGAAGACCATGTCCAATTCAAAGGGTTCGTAAGTCAAGATAAATTAGTTGCTGCATTTCAATCTCTCGATATTTTTATGGCCCTATCTCGTAGGGAAAGTTTTGGAGTCGCTGCTCTGGAAGCTCAATCGTGCGGTGTTCCAGTTCTGGTTACTTCCGTAGGTGGTTTACCTGAGGTTGTAGATCCCGAAAGTGGAGTCATCGTTGCAGAAGATAAACCTGAGAACTGGCTTCATGGGCTCAATCAACTTATGGATAAGGTTCAAATGAAAACTATCGGAGACGCTCCTAGAAATTTTGTGATTGAGAACTTTTCTCATGATGTCTGCGTAGACAAGATTATTCAAGTTTATGAGGATGTTGAACGAGTATAATTTGAAAGAAAAGGGTTTGTTCCTGTCAGCATTTTTAATGTTGTCCGTGCTCGTCATTCATGATCAATTGATATCCCCTTTCATTCTGGTTTTCTTTTTGACTACGATCCCGTTCTGGAAGGGACCAAAAAATCTTCGTTCGAAAAAGGTATTATTTCCATTACTTCTTCTCTTTTTATTGTACGCTTCGTCATTGTTGTTTGTCACACGATTGGATGTTGCAGTATTATCTCTTACGACGAAACTCTCGTTTTTCATCTTCCCCTTGACAGGAATACTGATGTCAACTGGATTCAAAATTGCAATTAGAGGAATTAAATGGGGAATGATTGCTGCGAGTCTATTCTCGATGCTATTTTCTCTATTTCGGGCTATTATCACTGAAGGTGGTATATCAGGAGAAGCTTTCCACTCCAATGTCTACGGGCTGAACATGCACCCGTCTTACTTGGCGCTTATCTTCATCGTTGCTTGCGCATTCCTATGGACTGAGAAGAGAAATGACGGTATAATGAAACTGTTTAAATGGGGTTATTTAGGTGTAGTCATTGTGTCTTTATTCTACCTCCGCTCATTAGGTGCCTTTGTGTGCGTAGCTGTCATTTTTGGTGGCATTCCAATTTGGAAAGCATTACAAATTAAGAATTGGAAATGGCTGTTGACGATACCAATATATGCGATCCTCTTCTATATCGGATTACAGTCTTCACCGAGGATATCAAATGACGTAAATGCTAGCTTATCAAAGGTGAGTGAGTGGTCTGAATCACCGAGTGAATTTATTGACAGCAACGTCAATAATATTGAATCCAACACAGTAAGGCTGGTGGTTTGGACATTGTCTTTTGACCTCATTAAGAACAATGCTATGGGCGTTGGATTAGGAGATGAAGATAATTACCTATGTCGTGAATACTATCGTGAAGGATACCTTGGTTATGCTGAGAGACACCTTAATCCGCATAATCAATTCCTGCAGACCGGCATATCTATCGGATGGATTGGCCTTATCGTTCTTATTATCGTGTTCATAAGTCTCATCTACTGCGCGTACAAGACGAATAGTCTAGCATTATTCATTGCGGCTCTATGTATCTCCGTGTCGTGTTTATTTGAGTCTATGTTGGAGCGACAGGTTGGGGTCATCTTTCTAAGTATTATTCTTCTTATAGTTGCCTTGAGCCACCCAAGCTTTTCTAAAACTGATAATTCGCAATGAAACTATTGATACTTACTCAATACTACCCTCCAGAAATTGGAGCTCCCCAAAACCGACTGCACGAGCTAGCAGTTCGGCTGAAGAAAGAAGGTGTAGATGTTGAGGTGTTAACAGCAATGCCGAATTATCCTAAAATGGAGATCTTCGAAACCTATAGAAAAGGGAAGGTAAAGTCAGAAAAGATCGATGACATTCAAGTGTATCGCTCAAAAATCTATGTAACCAAATCCAAGAGTATTATCCCTCGGCTTTTAAATTACTTCAGCTTTGTCTGGACATCTTATTGGAGAGGACGAAAACTTAAGAATTACGATTTCTTAATGGTCGAATCGCCTCCACTCTTTCTTGGATACAGCGCAATGCGATTATCTAAAAAACTCAAGGCAAAACTAATTTTCAACGTTTCTGATTTATGGCCAGAGAGTGCTGAAAAGATGGGAGTAGTAACGAATAAGAGGATGCTCAGCGTTGCCTATAAACTGGAAAAGAAATGTTACCATCGTGCGCAACTTATTACCGGTCAAACCATGGGGATCATCAATAATATCAAAGATCGATTTTCCGATGTAAATACCTTCTGGCTGCCGAATGGCGTTGATGTAAATTTTTATCAGCCTGATAAGATCGTAACGGCTGGGTTTAGAGAACGAGCAGGACTCTCAAAAGACGATGTTATATTCTTCTATGGAGGGATTTTAGGTCATGCCCAAGGATTACAAATTGTTCTCGAAGCAGCGAAAAAAGTAGAGTCGCACACGAATATTAAAATAGTTCTTCAAGGTGCAGGCCCTGAAAAGGATGATCTAGAAAACTTGCACAAAAAGTTAGCGTTAACCAATGTTGTGTTCATGCCTCCAGTTGCAAAAGCAGAGATGCCAGCCATATTAAAAGACGTTGATGTTGCATTGGTCCCACTCCGAAAGTTAGATATATTTCAAGGAGCGATTCCTTCTAAAATATTCGAAGCATTAGCAATGGAAAAAGCCCTACTTCTGGGTGTAGAGGGCGAAGCAAAAGAACACTTCATCGACAAAGGAAATGCCGGACTCTTTTTCGAACCAGAAAACATAGAAGATCTTGCCGCGAAACTAATTCAGATGGCTTCAAGTAATGAAGAACTCGAAGTAATGGGGAAGAATGCACGTAAATACGTTGCAACTCATTTCAATCGTGATGATATTGCTCAAAACTTCCATAAGGCCCTTCTCGAAAATTAGTATCTTCGTTCTTTCATTGTAATTAGAAGACGAATGGCTTATATGATTCCTTTTTCTCCCCCAAGAATTGATGATAAAATTATAGCGGAAGTAACAGCTGCTTTGCAGTCAGGTTGGATTACAACCGGACCAAGAACTAAACAATTCGAAAAAAACATATCAGAATACTGCGGATGTAAAACAACAGTAGCTGTGAATTCATGGACCATGGGCATGCAAGTCTTCCTCAATTACTGGGGAATTCAACCAGGTGATGAAGTAATTATACCGGCTTACACCTATTGTGCAAGTGCAAACGTAATCGTACATGCTGGAGCAAAACCTGTTATGGTCGATCTCAACGAGGAGGATTTTAACTTGAACGTTGAAAAGGTAAGACAAGCGATTACACCAAAAACTAAGGCAATTCTTGCAGTCGATATATCAGGTTTCCCAGCGGACTATGATCTTCTTATGGACCTTGTGAATGAAGAGGCTATCAAGTCTCAATTCAGTGCCAACAATGACATGCAATCAAACTTAGGACGAATCATTGTAATCAGTGATTCTGCGCATAGCTTTGGAGCATTGATGAATGGCAAGCGATCAGGCTCATTAACCGATGTTTCTTCCTTCTCCTTTCACGCAGTGAAAAATCTTACAACGGCTGAAGGCGGAGCATTATGCTTCAACCTTCCTGACTCGTTTGATCACGATGAAATCTATAAGGAGTTTTGTACAAAGATATTACACGGTCAAAATAAAGATGCTCTTGCCAAGACGAAGAAAGGAAACTGGAAATATGATGTGGAAGAGCCAGGTTTCAAATGTAATATGACCGACATTCAAGCTGCCATAGGATTGGTAGAATTAGAACGTTATCAAGAAAGCTTAGATCGTCGTAAAATGATTTTTCATCGCTATGCAGATGCATTCTCAAAATACAATTGGGCTATTAAACCCGCATTTGAGACGGACACTAAGACTTCCAGTTATCATCTCTACTTATTGAGAATTGATGGAGCTTCTGAAGCTCAGCGAGATGAAATTATACAAGAAATTTTCGAACACGATGTTTCCGTAAATGTTCATTTTCAGCCGCTTCCACTACTCACAGCATACAAGAAAAGAGGGTATCAAATGAACGATTACCCTGAGGCATACGCGAAGTATGCGAATGAAATAAGTTTACCTGTCTATTTTAATCTTACTGATGGTGACGTAGATCGTGTAGTTGCTGCACTTGTTGCTTCCGTCCAAAAGGTACTTGCGTGAAATGCGCATTCGACATAATCGTCTCTAGCATCATCTTGCTACTCTTTCTTCCTTTTGGGATCATCATCTCGCTGATCATAGTGTTCTCAAGTCGAGGTGGAGTATTCTATACTCAAGAACGCGTTGGACGAAACGGTGTACCTTTCGGAGTCATTAAGTTCCGAACAATGAGACGAAATGCTGATAAAGCTGGGAAATTAACTGTTGGAATGCGTGATCCTCGTATCACTAAGATTGGATACTTATTGAGAAAATTAAAGCTCGATGAGTTTCCACAATTCATGAATGTACTTGGAGGAAGCATGAGCATTGTTGGACCACGTCCAGAAGTACAAGAATACGTCAACATGTACACCGAAAAACAGATGGAAATCCTAACCATCAAACCTGGCATTACAGATTATGCATCTATAGAATACTTCAAAGAGAATGAGATGCTTGGCAAATCGGACAATCCACAAAGGACATACATTGAAGAGGTCATGCCCGCGAAGATTGAACTCAATAGAAAGTACTTGGAAAACCCAGGGGTTGGTCAGGATATTAAGATCATGTGGCGTACGTTTTTGAAGATGTTACGCTAGCTAGAGAGAAGCTTAGGTTATTCTTTTGAGATCGAATAGCAGAATGTGTAAACATTGCATTAAAAATCCCCTTTGGGCTTAACAATAGACTATAAAAAGAAAGGATCTGAGCAAGCTCAGATCCTTTCTTTTTATAGAATGATATATTCGATATTCATTAATAAGCTAGTTAACGCCCTTCACGAATCGAATACTGCGAGTTACGCTTTCATTTGAAATCACCATGTTGTACATTCCACTTTCAAGTGAAG
>TARA_Y100000385_G_scaffold123388_1_pt1 | contig 15627 bp, 15 predicted proteins | sample TARA_Y100000385 | Tara Oceans TARA_Y100000385 (sample SAMEA2620980) | marine metagenome | biome: marine biome (ENVO:00000447); feature: surface water layer (ENVO:00002042); material: "saline water (ENVO:00002010), including plankton (ENVO:xxxxxxxx)" | depth 5 m
TTGAGTGTCATGTTCACAGGAAGTGAAGGCAGACGATTTTAACTTCTTGTTGTTTCCGCAGCTGAGATAGCTTGTTCTTTTTGGTAAGAAGGGACGAGTCAAGGATTCAGCCGCTATCTGAGCCTGTTTGCAAAAGAATTTTGCAAACGGCGCTTGGCTTGTATTGGGTTGTATCTGTGTTTTTGCCTCCATTGGCTTTCGGAACGCGCCGTAGAACTGCAATTTAAAGTTTTTTAACAATCGAAATTTAGACGTGAGACTTGAATGGACTCTATAGATAAGTGGTTGTTACCGGAGGGCGCGGAGGAAATATTGCCTGAGGAAGCATACAAATTAGAAACATTGCGACGCCGTTTATTGGATTTGTATGAAGGGTGGGGGTACGAGTTGGTGGTAACGCCTCTAGTTGAATTCTTAGAGTCTTTGCTTGTTGGTCCTTCCCAAGATCTAGATGTGCATACCTGTAAAATTACCGATCAGATCAGCGGAAGAATGATGGGTGTCAGGGCTGATATGACACCGCAAGTAGCAAGAATTGATGCTCATTGTCTCAATCGCCAAGGTCCAGTGAGGCTTTGTTATGCTGATACAGTTATGCACACAAAGCCGAGAGGGCTTTTAACCTCAAGGTTACCATTTCGAGTAGGAGCTGAATTCTTTGGGGAGCACGCCATTAGTTGTGATGTTGAATTGGTTTGTTTGATGCTTGAAACCCTATCGGCCGCTGAAGTAAAAGATGTTCAGATAGTTTTAGGCCATGTCGGTATTTATCGAAGCTTGGTTCAGGCGGCTGATATAGGCGCCGCTGCAGAAGCGAAGTTGCATCATGCAGTCCAAAGAAAAGCTTATGACGAGATAGATGAAGTTCTCAGCTCGGTTGTCGATGAAGAGCATTTACGAAGTTTGTTAAGTACTCTAACGCGCCTCAGTGGAGATGAATCTATCCTTCTTGATGCGGTGCAAAAGTTTTCTGATGCCCCACTAGACGTGAAGGAGAAGCTTGAAGAGCTAACTATTATTTCTGAAGCTGTAAAAGCGCGCACACCCGAGGTCGTAATATGTTTTGATTTATGCGAGTTGCGTGGTTACGACTATCATACTGGCATTGTTTTCGCAGCGTACACGCCGGCTTATGGGAGGGCTATAGCCAAAGGTGGACGTTATGACAGTATTGGCGAAGTTTTCGGTCGGTCAAGACCGGCTTCAGGGTTTGATACTGATCTTAAAACGTTGGTCACTTTGTCAAGTTCTGCATTTGACCGTCAGGGCGTCATCTTAGCGCCGGTTTCAAATGATCCAAAGCTCTCTGAAAAAATTATGGACCTTCGTAGTGAGGGACGCGTTGTGATTTCTTGCTCAGAGAGAGAGCTCCAAGACGAAGAAATTACGCGGGAGCTTCGTGCGTCCCACACATTAGTCCTGACATCGGGGGAATGGGTTGTTAGTTAGCAAGGTGCAGTGTCTTTCAATATTGGGTTTTATAAAATAGAGAGTGACAGGAATGGGAAAATCTGTTGTGGTCTTGGGCACTCAGTGGGGTGATGAGGGCAAGGGTAAAATCGTAGATTTGTTGACTGACAGGGCAACCGTGGCCGTTCGTTTCCAAGGTGGACACAATGCAGGACACACGCTGGTGGTCAACGGCGAAAAGACGGTGCTTCATCTCTTACCCTCAGGAATCTTAAGAGAGTCGGTTACTTGTATTATCGGGAATGGGGTTGTCCTAAGTTTAGAGGCTCTTGTAAAAGAAATGCGTTCCGCAGAGTCTAAAGATAGCGGTGTCCGGGATAGGTTAAAGTTAAGTGGGGCATGCCCACTTATTTTGCCGTCGCATATTGCCCTAGATCATGCGCGAGAACGCCACAAAAGTGGGGAAAAAATTGGGACCACCGGTCGAGGCATAGGTCCAGCTTATGAAGATAAAGTTGCTCGCAGGGGGCTTAGACTGGCCGAGACTCTGAACGAGGAAAAGTTCGTTGTAAAACTAGAAGATTTATTAAAGTATCACAATTTTTTACTTGTCGATTATTACAAAGTTGATCCGGTAAGCGTAGAAGATACTATTGATCAGACGCTGCAATTAGCTAGGACTGTGAGGCCCCTTATTGTAGATTCGGTCGACCTTCTTCATCGATTAAAAGAGGATCAGCACCATATTCTCTTTGAGGGAGCGCAAGGGTCATTACTCGATATCGATCATGGCACATATCCCTATGTTACCTCATCAAACACGACAGCTGGCAGTGCCGCTACCGGCAGCGGCTTCGGGCCTCTTTATTTTGATTATGTTTTGGGTATAACGAAGGCCTACACTACGCGGGTCGGGTCTGGTCCATTTCCGACGGAGTTGTTCTGTAAAGTCGGTAAACATTTGTCTAGTGTTGGTCATGAGAAAGGAGCAACAACAGGTAGGGATCGGCGATGTGGTTGGTTTGATGCCGCCGCTGTAAAAAATGCTATGCGCGTAAATAGCGTAACAGGTATTTGTCTTACGAAGCTTGATGTGCTTGATGGTTTAGAAACGATCAAAATATGCACGGGATATAAAGGCTCTGACAACCAGGCCACGTCCAGCTTAATGACGCCTGATAGCCTTGAGTCTGTTGAGCCAGTTTACAAATGTTTGCCGGGCTGGGAGGAATCGACAGTCGGGGTAAAATCTATGGATGAATTGCCTAAAAATGCACGCGAATATATTAGCTGCATCGAAGATTTAGTTGGTGTTCCAATTATAATTATCTCGACGGGGCCAGACAGAGATCAAACTATTGTTCTGCATCACCCTTTTAATTAATCGTTTCTTCTGGCCACAAACACGCTGCACCTATTGCTCCACTGGCATCACCGAATGACGGTGGTGAGATCCGAGTTACTATGTTGTCCGAGAAGATGTGTGGACACATTTCAGGTAAAACCTTCTCATACAGTTGTTTAATATTGGATAGCCCACCCCCTAATACAATTATGTCTGGGTCTAATATATTGACGACAGATGCAAGGCAGTGCGCAAGCTGACTGCAATATAAGTCCAAACATTGTTTTGCAAACGATTCTCCACCTGTCGCTCGTGCAGCAATTTTCTTCGCATCTATATCCGCCCCAGAAATTTCAAGATAGGTCTGCCTAATGCCTCTTCCTGACAAAATCGTCTCAATGCAATTCGTACGACCACAGTAACAAACCCGAGCTTCCTGGATTAGCTCTTTGGCCGAATCAGGAATTGGGTTGTGTCCCCACTCTCCGGCGATACCATTTGCACCTTGGATTACATTTTTTTTTATTACGAAACCACCACCGGTGCCTGTACCTAGGATCACGCCGAAAACCGAGTTATGTTTTTTTCCTGCTCCGTAATTCGCTTCTGACATCGCAAAACAATTTGCGTCATTTTCAACGCGAACCGGGTATCCGAGTTGTTTTTCTACATCGGTATGCAGTGGCTGATTGTTGAGGGGAATAGCATTGCAATTTTTAATTGTATTAGTGAATTTTGATATTGCACCTGGCATACCGATACCGACTTTGAGCGGCTTTGTCTGACCTTTTTGCAGGGTGCGTATAAGTTCGCAGACGGTAATGAGTACCGCTTTATATGTGTCAGTGGGGGTGTTTACTCTAATTTTCTTTTCGATAGTGCCGAGTGGTGATAGTAAGATTCCCTCTATTTTAGTCCCGCCAAGATCGATACCGATTCTCATCTTTTCAGACCTCTTAAATTATTCACGATGAACTTTTACGGTTATTAAATAAAAGTTTAAGCTGCGTAGAGTGATCAATTACTTTTAATCTACTATCTGTTGGGAAATTTACTAAGTAGCTGGCCATGATACATCATTCGAGGAACATACTTAATAGAGCGGTTGCAGAGGACTCCTTGTGTCCGTAATAGGATCTTAAAAACCTGATTAAACTAAACTGTAGTTTATTCTTTTAAATTTAACTAAAGAGTAAAATTTAGGGGAAAGTAAATTCGTTGCTTAAGATTATAGTTTTTTTATTACGATGATGAAGATTTTAATTTAATTTGATTTTGTCGTTTCAGGTAGCGGATAAAAAATTAAATATCGTCTATAAGTTACAGTTTTTTAATAAGTTTATTCTGCTCACGCAGTGACACGACTCGTTAGCTTACTTATTAACAAAGAGTTGAAAAAAATATTTTTGTTTTTACATGTTTGAATTTACTAGATATTGTTTGACTTACGCACATTGTATCTATATGTTGCGGTTCAATGGTGTTTCAAAAGTCATTGGATCGAAATGGTCCGTGGGGTCAGGAAAATGGTTAAGCAAGGTCAAGTGGAAAAGATTTTGATAACTGAACCGACAGCTGAAGAGATTTCGCAGAGTCAAGCGTTGGAAACCCACCGGCTATATGAAAGTGAAATTAGAATGAAACTTGCCATGTTTGCAAAAGAACTCGACGCAGAAAAAAAACGTCGCAGGGCGTTAACAAACGCTTAATATTTCTGCAATCGCTTTTAATTTATACTTTTAAATGTAGATTATTGAAACCTTGCTGATTCCAGTTTCGGTCTTTTAAAGGAGCGTTTGATGATCGTCACGATATCGCAAGTGAATGTTGTCGTGACTGTACTTTTAGTTTTTGTGCTCACTGGGTGTAGCTTGCGTGAAAACGTGTCTCCACTTTTGGCCTCGGAGCCTGCGGCGGACTCGATCACGGATCGCATACCTCGAACCCTCCGGTTGTACTTTAAATCTCTTCCCAACGTTGAACTAAGTAATCTCAGGTTGTTCGGCCCAGGAGGTGGTTACACTCTTAGGGGCTTACACACTATGGGCGAAGACGACCTCATGGTCGAAATTTACAGACCGATGTTAGTGGATGGGGAGTATCGGGTTGAGTGGGAGGTAGAATTTAATGATGGCCGAGCATCAGCTTCGGGTGAATATGATTTTTCGGTGAAGGAAACGCAATAGTTTACCCTAATATTCTCGCTAAGTGCGCGCCAAGTTTATTACCACTTACAAAAGCGTCTTCTACTCGGTTTCCTATGCACCAGTCTCCGCAGAAGCCGAGACTTTGGTCTTCGTTAATTAAGAAATCGCTCCCTGCCTTGTGTTTCGTTTTTGCATGAGCCCAACGATGTACATCTCTATGATCGATATTTTTAGCTAAGTTCTCGTACGAATTGTCAATTGTCATAAGAATTTTAGTTAAATTTTTAAACAAGATATCAGCAATTTCTTCGTCGTTTTTTTCTATATTTTTTTCAGCCCAGGTGTTTGTAGAATGGATTACGAGCCCATCGATTGAATTATTTTCTTGTCTGCTCGAATTATTGCTTATCCAGCTAATCGGTGACTCCTTGACAACGGCAGCATCAAAAGGGAGTGAGAAGTGTGGCTTCAGTGCCAGCATTAAGCTGAAACAAGGCCAGTGGCTGAACCTTTGTAGATTTAAATTAGGGTTTAGTTGAGTTTGATGAAAAAGTTGTAAATTCTGTTGTGCTGGAATTGATGAGATTATCCAATCGTAACCATGTTTTTGTTCCTCTTCCCCAATTTGGATGTACCAAGGCTTTTTTTCTAGGGAGGCGTTGAGTCTTGTGATGTTTTTAACACGAGCGTTTGTTCTAATAACTACGTCGTTGTTTTTTAGCTCGCTTACAAGGTGTTTTGCCAAGCTATTCATCCCGTTGCAACAAATATAATGTTTTTCAAACCACTCACGTTTATAAACTTTTTTTGAAGCGGACAGTGTTACTAACTTGGGTCGCCACTCTTGAATTAATTCAGACTTAATCAATGGAGTCAGTAGAGCTTGAAATTCTTTTGTTCGGGCCGTAAAAAATTGGGCTCCATGGTCAGAGAACAGTAATGAAGAGCCTATTTTTGTTTTCCTGCAGGACATCCTTCCGCCGAAGCCGCGGGATTTTTCAACAATGTCGATGCTCAGTTCATTTGGCGAGATATGTTCTCTCAAGGTTTTTGCAGCCGCCAGCCCACTTATCCCTGCGCCGATAATTAACAATGAGTTTTTTTGTTCTATAGTCATATAAACCTTTAAACTAGAAAAAAACAGATTTGTGCTAGACGCTATCAAAAGTGAATTATTTCTAAATAGTGTTTAACTTAATTTTATCAGTATTATTGAACGTAAATCACGAATAGTTAGTTTTTTCGGAGACACATATATGTTTATATCAAAAATTAAGCTTCTATCGGTCAGGTTTGTAAGGATCTACCTGACGATAAGCATGGTTTGTGTAGTAGTTGCTTGTGATTCCCCGAAGCGTTCGTACGCTAAATTAGATTTTGACACAGATATTCGGTCGGGAATTTCTAAAGCGCTTGCCGATCAGAGAAGTGCGCTTCTCAGTAACATAAGTTATCAAGTTTCGCTCGATCTGCCCTCAAGTAAATTAATGAGTGTTTTGGGGCATAGTTTGATTAAGTTTAATTGGAAGGCAGGTGGGACTGAATTTTTAGTCTTAGATTTTAAAGACCCTAAATCAAACGTTGAGAGTTTAAAGTTGAACGGAGCCGCGGTGACATGGGAGTCACAATTTGATCATATTCTGATTCGAGAAGAGGATGTCCGAGATGGGTTTAATGAAATATCGATCGGTTATCAAGTCGGTAGTGGTGGTTTAAATCGAGATGACAGTTTCCTATACACTTTATTTGTGCCTGACAGAGCTCATTTTTCTATACCAGTTTTCGATCAACCAGATCTCAAAGCAACGGTTAAATGGCGTGTTGAGGCTCCGCGTAGTTGGACGGTTATTACAAACGGGGCGGTGGTGAATCGAGATGAAAAGAATAGTAGAGGTTTTTGGGAATTTTCTGATACAAAGCCAATTCCGACGTATCTTTTTTCAATTGCGGCTGGCGAGTTCTTCGAGGAAAAAGAAATAGTTAACGGTCGTGAGTTCCGATTTTATCATCGGGAAGGTGACGCTGAAAAAGTTAAAACGAATCGGTCTGAATTAATACAATTGCATGCGCAGGCATTAAATTGGATGGAGGAATACACTGGAATCGATTATCCGTTCCAGAAATTTGATTTCGTTTTAATTCCTGACTTTCAATATGGGGGTATGGAGCATCCGGGGAGTATCTTCTACCGCGAATCTCGCTTGATGCTTGACTCTTCTGCAAGTCAGGATCAGTTGCTGGGCCGAGCAGCTGTAATTGCCCATGAGACCGCCCACATGTGGTTTGGCGATCTTGTTACTATGCGTTGGTTTAATGATGTCTGGACTAAAGAAGTGTTCGCAAATTTTCTATCTGCAAAAATAATAAAGCCTTTTTTTACTGAAATAGATCACAATCTAAGATTCTTGACCGCACATTATCCATCAGCGTATCGAATTGATCGGACAAGGGGGGCTAACCCGATCAGTCAGCCTTTAGAAAATCTCAACTTTGCAGGATCTCTTTATGGTCCAATTATTTATCAAAAGGCTCCGATAGTAATGCGTCATTTAGAGACGCGGATCGGTGCTGAACAACTGCGACAAGGATTGGTTCAGTACCTCGAAAGGTATTCGTTCGGTAATGCTAGTTGGACTGACTTAATCGAAATTCTTGCAGGGGATAGTGGCCAGAATCTTAAGACCTGGAATCACGATTGGGTTGAGCAGGCGGGTTTGCCCATCATTTCGGTGAGTAGGACCGATCGAGGTGTGGAGCTAATTCAAAAAGACCCATTGGAAAAGGATAGGACTTGGGAACAGTCTTTAACAGTAACTTATGGAATGATGAAAGAAGGTAAAATTTCGACTTCTTCTCAGATCATAAATATGATTAAAAAGACACATAAAATTGACGATCCTGGCGATATTGATTTTGTTATTCCTAACGGGAGCGGTTTTGAATACGGACAGTTTCTGCTTGATACGGAAAGCCTGAATTTTTTACTTGAAAATGTTGACTTAGTTGAAGTCGACTTGTTAAGGGGAGCGGTGTGGATTAGCCTCTGGGAGCAAGTTTTACTGAATAGACTAAATCCTGAAAGGTTTTTGTCGAGTTTGCTACGCGCGATAGGAGTCGAAAAAGATGAGGTGTTGCTCGCAACATTATTAGAATACCTTCAAGAGTGTTTTATAAAATATCTTGACGTGAATTCTCAGCAAAAGTTTCTTCCCGATCTTGAGGCTTTGTTATGGTCGAAATCAAATAGTGCAGAAGGTGAATTGTCAAAGACTGCTAGGGCGAGTTTTTTCCAGATGTACAGATCGCTTGCTTCGACTGGCGTTGGGAAAAGAAAGCTATTTGATCTTTGGTCAAAAAAATTGGAGGTAAGAAATCTCCCTTTGTCTGAGCGAGACCAAATATCATTATCCATGAGGTTAGCGGTTTTAGATCCAGATAAGTCAGAGTCAATACTTACAGAACAGGCTGGGCTCATTACTAATGGCGACCGGAAAGCGCGCTTTAATTTCCTTCTTCCAGCTCTCTCGTCGAACCTAAAAATACGCGCGGAATTTGTTGATTCGCTGAGAGACTACCGAAACAGAGAGCGAGAGGCATGGGTAACCGCAGGACTTCGGTATATTCACCATCCGAGCCGCGCGGCTGAGTCGGTTGTCCATATAGCGGGTGGGTTAGATTTACTCACAGAAATCCAAAGGACCGGTGACATTTTTTTTCCGAGTCAGTGGCTCAACGCAATTTTTGAAGGTCATAATTCTCCTGATGCGCTCGATATAGCTGTGAATTTTATAAGTGAGAACCCAGAATTGCCGGCGGCTCTTTTTGGAAAAATTGAGCAGGCTATCGACCCGCTGCGAAGGAGCGTTTCAATATCGATGAGTGATTGAATAACTCGAGTTAAATTTAAAGAAATATTCTGTGTAACGGTTCTTTCTGTTACGATTTAAATTAGTAGGTTATCGATCAAACGGCATGAAGCCGAGGAGAGAGATTTGATGAGAGATTTGCATAAAAAGTTAATTGTGACGACATTACTCGGCGGTTTGAATATTTTTCTTACTGGGGTGCTTAATGCACAATCACTCGATGGATCGGCGCCCGCTGCGGTGTATTTGTCGGGGGAGGAAATAGAGTCGTTATTAGATGAGCGGGCCTCTAGTTCGGCCTCTGCTGGCGGGTGGTCGGTGTCGATTGCTCCAGGTGTTTCTGTGCGGAGACGTAGCAGTGGTGTAAAGCAGTTTGCAATATTTCACCCTTGGAGTATGGAGATTTACCGAATTTTAGAAGGAAGTGGAGAATTTGTAACAGGCGGTAAGTTGGTGTTGCCTTTAGCAGACTCGAGTAGTGAAAATATTGTTAGAACTGAAAATGGTATCCAAGGCGGCCTGGTAAGGAAAGTGAAGGCTGGAGATGTACTAGTGTTGCAGCCAGGGACTCCGCATTGGTTCCGGCATATTGATAATGAAGAGATAACTTATATGGAAAGTCGGATTAGGATAAGCTCGCATCCTATCCAGTTCCAATAGAAATAGCGAAAAAGTGAGCGATCTGAAAAAGACAGCGTTGTTTCTTGTTTTTATATACTCTTGTTCTATGAATTTTGCTGCCGAGATAAACGTTGCTGTAGCGTCAAATTTCAGCACACCGATGAAAAATATTGTAGCGGAGTTCGAAAAAAAAACCGGAAATATAGTGAATCTTTCTTTCGGTTCTTCCGGCCGGTTTGCTTCCCAAATTATCAATGGAGCCCCATTTTCAGCATTTTTTTCCGCTGATCAATCTAAACCTCAGGCATTGGAAAAGGCTGGTCTCGCTCTTGATGGCTCACGGTTTACGTACGCTATTGGAAGGTTGGTTCTCTGGTCATCAATAGACGAATTTGTCGATAATAATGAAAAGCGATTATTAACCGGAAATTACGATACCCTAGCTTTTGCGAATCCCCGAGTGGCGCCTTATGGTATTGCGGCACAAGAGGTGTTGGAGCGATTGAATGTTAGGAAAAGTAGAAATCATGCATGGGTTAATGGGGAAAATGTCGCACAAACATACCAGTTCATTGCGACACAAAATGTCGACTTAGGATTTGTTTCTTTGTCGCAGATCATTGGTGATGGAAAGGTCAAGAATGGCTCTTCGTGGTTGATCCCGCCAAGTATGTATGAACCAATTTTGCAAGACGCGGTAATATTAAAAAGTTCTGAGGCGATCGAGGCGACGCGAGAGTTAATGTTATTCATGAGGAGCAGTTACGTGAGAAATACAATTGAGGAATACGGCTATTTCAAGCCTTAAGGATAGGAACATAAGTAGTCGAGCATGCTTAAGATGTTGACGCCTGAAAACATGGCAGCAATAAAATTGACTCTGGAGTTGGCATCCTGCGTTACGCTCATTCTTCTTATCCTTGGAACCCCTCTCGCTTGGTGGTTAGCTCGCAGTAAGTCCAAGTGGACGGCGCCCGTTGGTGCCGTCGTTGCACTGCCTCTCGTTTTGCCTCCGACCGTGCTAGGGTTTTATTTGTTGCTAGCTATGGGACCAAATGGTTATCTCGGTCAAGTTACAGTTGCTTTGGGATTGGGAACCCTACCATTTACCTTTTGGGGCTTAGTGGTGGGTTCGTGTTTTTACTCATTACCGTTTGTTGTTCAGCCTATCCAAGTTGCATTCCAATCGATAGGAAATAGGCCCCTAGAAATAGCAGCAATTTTGGGTGCAGGTCCCTTTGATCGATTTATGACCGTTGCTCTTCCTTTGGCGAAGCCAGGTTTTTTAACGGCAACGATTTTAGGTTTTGCGCATACGATTGGCGAATTTGGGGTGGTCTTGATGATCGGCGGCAATATTCCAAACGAAACTCGGGTTGTTTCCGTTCAAATGTACGATCACGTCGAGGCCTTAGCGTATGATCAGGCTCATACGTTGGCGGCTGCGATGATTTTGTTCGCGTTTCTTACGTTGCTCAGCTTGTATTCTTACCAAAAGGCAAGTAGCCGCGCAAAAACCAGTTTTGGTATTTCCATATGATAGAGATGCTGAAAAAAAAGCGATCGACCTTGATAAAGGTGCGACTGACACAGGGGGAAAATATTCAACGCGACTTTTCATTAGATATTGACGCAAGTTTATCTGTGTCAGGTGTTGTTGGAATTTATGGAGAGTCAGGTTCTGGCAAAACAACTTTTTTGCGTTGCATAGCAGGTCTAACAAGATTAGGTTCGGCTGTTGTGAAGTTTAATGATGAGGTTTGGCAGAATGATGAAATCTTTATCCCTACTCACCAGCGGTCGATTGGCTATGTATTCCAGGAAGATGGTTTGTTGCCGCACTTGACAGTGGAAAAAAATATAGAATATGCGCTGCGCCGAAATAAAAAGACGTCAATAAAAGGCCTCTATGAAAAAGTATTATTGATTCTTGGTATCGAAAATGTATTGGATGTTTTTCCAGATCAATTATCGGGCGGCGAGCGTCAGCGTGTATCGATTGCTAGATCGCTGCTGCAGCAGCCTGGTATTTTATTGATGGACGAACCTTTAGCGTCTTTGGACGAAAGAAGGAAGAGAGAAATTCTCCCCTACTTAGAGAGGATCAGTAAGCACTTCGACATCCCGATTCTTTATGTTAGTCATTCGGTTGAGGAGATCGCGCGTCTAGCTGACAATGTTTTGGTTTTCAAGCAGGGGCGGATCGTTGAAAAGGGGCCGCCAAACTCAGTATTCGCAAGTGAAAATTCGCTCATAGGGCTGAGTGATGAAGTTGGTGTTGTGTTTGATGGCGATATCTCGGCGTGGGACGGAAATTGGGAGCTCTCGACCGTAACGACCGGATGCGGTGACTTATTTATACCAAAAGCTGGTACGGTAGTTGGAGCAAAGATTCGAGTCAGAATCTTAGCAAAAGATGTAAGCCTGATTGAAACTCCTCAAAGTCAGAGCAGTATTTTGAATCAATTACCTGCGGAGGTTGTTGAGCTTTCCAAAGATCAAAATACTGCAATGAGTTTAGTTAAGGTAAGGGTAAAGTCAGAGCAACTTGTGGCGAGGATAAGCCGGAAATCTATAGAGCAGCTAAAGATCGTGCCCGGAAAATCTTTGTGGATACAAATAAAGGCCGCAGCGGTCTTGAATTAATTCGTTTTCTACTGGAACACAGAGAAATGGGCCTAGAGGACATAACAATTTGCAAAATGCCTGGTAAAGGCCCAGAGGACGTTCTGCCTCTTTCGGACGGAAAATTTGTTACGGGTCTCAATGATGGTCGTATTATATTAATAGACGAAGATTTTGAAAATTGTTCAGAGTTAGTCAATACAGGTGGGAGGCCCCTAGGGATGGAGATTTCTCCGAGTGGCCAACTCATTATATGCGACGCGGAAAAAGGGCTTCTAAGGTTTAGCTTCGATTCAAAGAGAATTGAGAATCTTTCTGAAACTCCCGATATTGATCTTCCTTTTTGTAATAATTGCGCAGTTAGCAACAGTGGTACCGTTTTTTTTTCTAGTTCGACTTCGCGATTTGAAATTGGTGACTCTTCAAAGGATGTAAGTGAGGGTATTCCCAGTGGCGTTTTATTAAAATGGTCACCTAGTGGAGGAATAGAGAAATTGATGGATGGTCTTTATTTTGCCAATGGTGTCGTTTTGTCGCCTGATGAGAAATTTGTTTTAGTTGCCGAGACCGGCCGTGCTCGAATTTCTCGTTATTGGTTAGAAGGTGAATTGAAGGGAACCAGTGACGTATTTTTTGAGAATTTACCAGGCCTCCCCGACAATATTAATTTGGGGTCTGATAATTTAGTTTGGGTAGCAATGGTTCTCTCAACAAGTAAAGCTCTCAGAAAGCTTTGGGCAGCACCATATTGGCTTCGTTGGCTTTATGCCAAGGCGCCACAGCTCCTGAAGGGTAAACAAGAAAAGATTATTAGAATAATGGCTCTTGATTTTTCCGGCAATGTAAAGTGTGAAATTTCGCTTGAGAGTGAGAAATATAATTTTGTGACGTCGGTGAGAGAGCGTGAAGGGTATTTGTATCTGGGCAGCATAAATCAAGGAAGCGCAGCAAGAATTGAGTTATAGCAAAGATTTGCAATGTTTTTTGGTGGTGCGGTGGAGTTAAATAATCTCAGGGTTATATGTTGAGGCGCTTTTGCTCCTTAAGGGCGTTGGTTTCGCCAGTTGTGTTTTAAGTTTCTAGAGTTCAAGTGTTTTGCTCAAGGGCAAAGGCAGTTCGATACGCAACTTTAGATTATGCTTTTTTGGGTTAAGGAGATTTCAAGTGGATTCGGTCGAAAATAAAGTGGTGTTTATTACTGGTGGCGGCTCAGGTATTGGGTTGGCTCTTGGGCGGCGATTAGCAGAGCGCAAAGCCAAGGTTATGTTGGCTGATTTAGATCTTCAGCGTCTAGATCAAGCAAAAAAAATTCTGTCAGGGCAAGGTTTAGTTGTTGAAACAATATATTGTGATGTCGCTGACTGCGAGTCAGTCAAGAAAGCGGCGCTCGAGACAGTTGATCGGTTTGGGAAGGTACATATTTTAGTTAATAATGCTGGCGTAACCTTAGCAGGAAAGCCCGGAGAAATTCCACTTAACGATTGGCGCTGGATAGTTGACATAAATTTGATGGGAGTAGTGTATGGCGTAGAAACCTTTTTGCCTCTAATTCAGACCCACAAGGAAGGGGGACATATCATTAACACAGCCTCAATGGCAGGCCACTTAGCTGCTCCCGCAATGTCTCCTTACAACGCGACGAAATTTGCGGTCGTTGGTTACAGCGAAACGATTAAGCAAGACCTTGAAAAAGATAATATTGGCGTCAGCGTTTTATGCCCAGCCTGGGTGAGGACTGATATTCATAATACAGGAAGAAATAAACCTTCTGTAAGTTTCGGAAATTCACTCGACAAACTTGGGCAGCAAGGGGACGCTGCAAGTGGTCTTTGGAAGCAAGTCGCCACAGCGATAGAGAATGGATTAGATCCGAACTTAGTCGCTGAATGGACAATTGAAAGTTTATTAGAAAATAGATTTTATATTTTTACACATCCAGAGATGAGAGAAATGATGGCTCAACGTTTTCAATTGTTGGATACAGAGTTTACGACCCTTGAGCAGGATAAAAGATTTTTAAAGAGGAATTAATGCTGCAGAGCATGAAGGTTTTTTGATGAGTAATTTAGTTTGTGGTGGGATTAAATGGTGTTTCAAAAGATTACGTTGCGACGGAATAAAGTTGCGGTATTCTTGTTTTTTAAAGGTTAAATGTAAAGGAGCAAAGCAGTGATCCCTGAAACTTTTGTAGCAAAAGAAAAAGACCGGCAGAAAGTTCTCGAGACCATCTTATTGGGGTTTGCATCGGATCCGTTCGTCCGTTGGATTTGTCCTGAGGCTAGCAACTATCTTTTATTTACACAGGCATTCAATGCTTATGGTGGCAACGCAATAGACAGTAAAACGGCGTTTATTGCTGAAAACTTCTCAGGAGCAGCTCTTTGGTTGCCTCCGGGCGTTGAAGCTGATGAAGAAGCGTTTGTAGCGCAAATAGAGAAAAATGTTGATCCAGAGCGTCATGAGGATCTATTTGCTATTTTGGAAGCGCTGGAGGAATACCACCCGAAAGAGGACTGTTGGTATTTACCACTAATTGCTGTCGACCCGGCGTATCAGGGTGAGGGGATAGGTTCGCAATTGATGAAACGGGCAATTGAAGCTGTTGATAAGGACGGACTGCCGGCGTACCTTGAGTCCTCAAACCCTCGGAATATGTCACTTTACATGCGCTACGGTTTTGAGACGATGGGTCAGATAAAAATTGGTACCGCGCCGCCCCTTCATCCAATGATAAGAACTGCAAGATGATTTTCGAGAGGAATTTTACCTTTACGTTTCAAGCTAACTCAAAAATTATCAGTAGAGCTGATTGTCGCCCAATGGAACTTCTAGTGTGTTGGGTGAGATTTTTTCTGGGCCGCCTATCATTTCATCGTACGCGCTTTCATGGCGCAAGACCGTTTCTTTTGCCTTAACCCTGCTTAAGGTTTTCTGAAGCTCTATTAATTTAAAAGAGCGAAGCACTTTTCCTTTATCATCGGTTACATAGTGTTCTTGACCTTCAAGAACAACTGAGACTTGATATAAGCTGATATCAATTGAGTGATAAATCAGCTTGTCGACGAAAAAGTACTTCGCTAGTTTTGAAACTTTAATCATAGGTTAAGAAACGTTCTAATTAACAATATGACTATTGTAAAGGTTGCGGTCAGAGCAGGCCATCATGTCGTTAGGCCCGACCGTATTATTCGAGCCGCTGTCAATTCTCTTGGCGAGCCCTGCCGGAGATTCTCCGATCACTCTAATTATTATTTGTGAACCGCCTTGAACGGACGGCGAGCCTCCCAGAAATAGTTGAGAAATTTGCATTGCGCTGGCGTCACCATTTGCTCGGTAACGTTCGTTGATGGATAAGGCGCGGTGATATACGTCTTCAATCGAATAACCGCTATTTAAATTGCACATACGGGCTGTGACTAGAGACTGATCACCCTCTAGATTTTGGTAGGGACGCGCACCTTCTCCGACCTGCCAGTTTCTCCAAAATCTGCGGTTCGAATCGTCACAAACATACATTTCCTGAGTCGTTCGATTATCGGTCCCAACATCTTCAGCCCAATGCTCAAGATTGCGCCAAGAAACAACCCTTATAAATGAATTCGCTGGTTGCCCT
>TARA_Y100000385_G_scaffold124479_1_pt1 | contig 15612 bp, 22 predicted proteins | sample TARA_Y100000385 | Tara Oceans TARA_Y100000385 (sample SAMEA2620980) | marine metagenome | biome: marine biome (ENVO:00000447); feature: surface water layer (ENVO:00002042); material: "saline water (ENVO:00002010), including plankton (ENVO:xxxxxxxx)" | depth 5 m
CTATACCCCATATAGGCCAAGACATGCGCTAGCTTGTCTTTAACTTCGTGTTTCATTGTGTTTATTACTTCTTGTTGGCCCTTATAGAAATATAAGAGTTTATAAGAGTATGCCTTATCAAAGGCCTCCAGAGAGACCGTTTCTATGATTAGATTGATGTTTTTTATCAGTTTATTCATTGTATACTTCATTTGCCTTTCACGTTGTTACGGTTACGTTCCGTATGTGTTATGTTATGAGTTCTTTCTCTCGTATGGCCATTGTTATGGCCTCCATTAGTATATCTATTGTCAAAGCGAGCGGAGCGGTCGGAAATCTCGGAGATTCTCTGTATATTATGAGAGTATACCATCGTTATCTCCTTTGCTTGCCTCTGTTATTAACATGTCGTCTAAATCGTATTGTAATATGTTGGTGGCCTCTGCGTTTTCTCTACCTGTAAATGTATCTATACTCTCCTCTGGATATGCGACCCTTACTGCGTCCTTCATGGTATTAATGGCCATTGTGTGCATATCTTTAGCCGTGTCTATTTTATGTCGTATGGACTTAACCAGGTAGCGTCCAGACATGTACGGATCATTATCTAGAGGGTTGTCTACACCGGCAGGTTCGTATGCCGGAATCTCTAGTGCAACTACATCACCAACGGACAATCCAGTAAAACCTCTTGCTGTTAATGATACCTGGCCAGCGGCAAAAGCCATTCTTTGTGCAAGTCTTTTGGCCATGTTCGTGCCTTTTGGTTCATCTTCAAAACTGTCGTGTGTATTGGTCGTTGTTGATTGTAGATATAATGCTGTATCTGCGAAATCACTAAATTGTTTACCATGATAATTAATTAATGGTGCAATTGACTTGTTATCTGTTTTACCACCACTACCATCATGTTCAGTATGAAACGTGGTCTCAAACTCTATATTGTAATCATAATCAAAATTAGTGTATGTCTTGTTAAACATATCATGGCTGATTGTTCTACTTGCGTAAACACCATTTCTTAAATTCTTTATTGTGTCAAACTGATTGTCTATTGTGAAACCATCAACTGTTTGCATTTCTTGTATGATATTGGTAATACCTGTACCACCTTTAATTGATCTAGGTTTCTTTTCAAATCTTGCGACCACTGGTCTAGCAGCGCCATCTGTAATCGCCAACATATTTTCTAAACTTCTAAATCTAAAACCTGTACTGTCTTCATAGAAATACATACCACTATTATTGTATCTTGCTGACTCAGCAGACTTGGATAATCCTTCTATGAAATCAAATGGTCTTTCACCCACTGGCACGTATTTACGTATGCCTTTTGTTTCTTCTAATATTAATGTCTTGTTTGATTCTAAATCAGTTCTAACAATATCCAAGACCATATCATCTATGGTGCCTGACATTGTTCTATAAATTTTCTTTGTTTCGTTTGTTAATATCTCTTTAGAAGCAAAGTGTAATACGTACATCTGCGTTCTTGGTGTTGCCTCTTGTCTACCTGATATTTTGTATATGTACATCGGGTGACCTGTTGTAGCCGTGAAATCAAAACCTTTTGCAATACCTGGTGTATTCAGTTTAAATTCTATACGTTCAAAGCCTGTAAGTGGTAAGTGATTGGTAAGATTTTGACCGTCAAGTAATACAACATTACCTGATAGACCTTTTGAAAATATATCTTCGTAAATGTTTATCTCAAGCACTAGTGATCGTACACTTACTTTCTTTGGCTCACTGCCACCATCGGAAGATTGATAAGATATTAGTTGTATGTCTGATAAGGCAAATTGGCCTGCTCTTGTTAATGTATCAGCATTTATTTGATTGTACATAATTATTCATTCATCAATTTGTCAAATTCTTCTAACAATACAGGCAAGAAGCCTGGATTAAGAAGTTTAATTTTTCTTTTTGCGTCTTGTATTCTTTCTTCATATTGTCTATTAGAAACTGATAGAGCACCTGGCTCTGTACTGTTTACTTCTATCAAGTGTGAGTAATCATTTGACGTTGTTTTACCACTTGATTGTGCCTTTTCATAATGGTGTGTTGCGTCTGGATTGGCATACTTGTCTGTTATAAAAGTTTCAAATGCTCTGAAATCTAATGGCCAATCGTAAAAACCATCTTGACCTTTGTTTGTCATTAATATTACCCAATGATATTGAGGGTCGCCAAAATGTTTCATTGCTGTATCTTCAGGTCTTTCACCATTTGGTACATCGTACTCTTGATACAGACTTGCCTCGTCAAGTATTTTCTCTTTTATCTTGACTCGTCTGAATAAATCTGTTACTTGTTTAGTTGTGATCTTATCGTTACTGTAGTTCATTAATGGAAATGTTTCAAAATACATATTAGAATCCCTCTGCTACTGTTTCTTTAGTCATAATTTCTGTTTCACCAAATGTTAAATCCATTTTGATAATAGTTGGTGGTGCGCCTTTTTCATCTGCGATTAATGATGATACAACACCCTCTGGTGCGTAATCTATATTACATTCTTTTAACACACAACGACTTATTCTTGGTAAGTATGCGTTCTCACTGTCTCTGTACATGTATGTAATCTGAAACTCTGACGGTGTGTTAAAATAACCTGCTTTTATAGCAGCACTTTGGTGTTCAGGCAACATATGAAATCTGAACAGTTGTAAAATTTTGTGTACTTGATCTTTTTCTTGTTCATCTTTTGGTGCAAATATAAATGGAAAACTAAATGATCTAAATGGCACTGACTGGAATATTGTTTCTAGATTAGGGTTCTTTGCCTGACCTAATGACTTATCAAATAATTGTCTACTGTTTTCAAAACCTGGTATTATACTAGCAGCTGCAAAAGCTCCTGACTTCAACAACTCTCTACCAATACCACCAATACCCTCACCGGCAGCCTGAATTTTGTTTAAGAAACCTGGATCGTTCATTACACCACCAATCATGCCAGCCACATCACCTGCAAGACCTGTTTGTGTGTCTTCATAACTGGCACTGTAATTAAATTTCATTGCCTCTGCTGGTGTATATAATATAATACTGTCTGAAATATAATTGTGCGTATCACCAAGTTTTGACATAGCACCTGAAGAAGTTGATCTTAATCTTTTTGCTGCTGTGATACCATTTCTTTTTATATTAGCAACTCTTGGTTTACCAGGTACTGCTCCTGAAGCTTCAGTCAAAGCACCGTTCTTAAATGTTTGTTGTTTAAATTTAGATGACTTGTGAGATACTACATCAAATATAATATAATGACCAGCACCTAAATTACCTGCCTCTTGTGGATAATATACTGTACCGTAACTATATGGATTGTTCATAGACTCCATGTGTGACATAGGTCCTGTTGTACCTATCTCTAACGGAGATTTATTTAATAGTTTAGCAGCCACTTTGGTTGTTTGACCAGATGAGGCAAAACTTAATTTATTGGCTATTGATGAGCCAATCATTGTTCCTACTTTGCCCTTAATAATGTTTGCTACTTTAGATGTCCATGCCATATTTAATTCCTTTATATATACTTGTATATTTATAACGGTTATGAAGAAATCTTTTAAGGGAATATATAAACCAATCAACCCCAGCAAGTATGTTGGTGATCCAAATAACATTATATACCGTTCACTATTAGAAAGACGTATGATGGTGTATTTGGATAAAAGTGATAATATAGATCATTGGGCAAGTGAGGAGTTACCAATTAGATATTATAGTCCTATTGACAACAAATGGCACAGATATTTTCCAGACTTCATTGTAAAGACCAAAACAGGCAGTAAGTTAGTAATAGAAATTAAACCATCACGTCAATGTGTGCCACCTAAAAAACCAACTAGCAGAAAGACCAAGTCTTACATGCGTGAGTCATTAGAATATATACGAAATAAAGCTAAATGGCAAGCCGCTACCAAATACTGTAAAGATCAAGGTGCTGAATTTAAAATTATAACTGAAAAAGATTTATCTTAATTACATATTAGACCATCTAGCTCTAGATGTATTTGTAATCGTCTCGTCTGGATTATTATTGGTAAAACCTGAAGTCACTGAACCACTATTATTTGTCTGTACACTTGTTGGTGCATTATTAATTACTACAGTGCCTTTACTTATTTGAGCATTAGCTTCATTTGTTAACTTCTCAAATTCTTTAACGGCGTCATTCTGTGTTGTTGTACTATTAAATATTTTCTCATTAGTTACTTTTTTAGAAACATTATCATTAACACCTTTAATAACATTTTTATTTTCTACAACTTTGTCTACAGTAGGGAAACTATCATAGTGACTATCTACGTCAACCATAGATGTGCCTCTATTTTTATTCTCTATTTTTCTTTCTTCTTTTTCTTCAGGTGTTTCTTTTGATAAACCTAATAGTTTGCCAAGTTTTGAATTTCTAAAATAATCTATTATACCAACAAAGAAGTCTTTGATCTTATTAATCTTAGCTGCTACAAATGTTATAGCACCAATGACCAATGCAAATTTAGCAACCATCACTAGTCTAGCCAATGTAAAGAAACCACTAATTGCTTTTAAACCTTTAGTGATACCCTTAAATGCTTTAAGAAATAAACCACCTGAAAAGAAGTTAACTAGTTCAAGAGTGCCTTTACCCATATCTTTCATCATACCAAAAGATTCACCAACTGCTCTAAATGGTTCTAAAAAACCATCTTTCATCATTTCTAACATCGCTGGCATACCTTTTTCACTTCTACCTGTGTCAACAGTATTTGTACCTATTTCAGTTTGTTTTTGATCTTGAAGTGATTTTAGTTCTTCTAACTTAACAGAATTTTCTTGTATATTTTTCTTTGTCGTTGCCTGATCTTCATCTTTACCAAACATACGTGTTTGTAGTTTGTGGGCGTCTTTTTTTAATTGTAATTCAAGTTTTGTTATTTTTAGTTCTCTTAATTTTATGGCCTTTTCTTCTTGTTTTATTTCATGTTTAGATAATATCTTAACTTCTTTTGTTGTAGCATTAACACGTGCAACAATACCTTGTTCTCTTAATCTCTGTACTGCTGCTTCTGATTTAACGGCCTTTTCTTCTCTGTCTTGTAATAGTTTAGCCAAGTCTTGATTGTATTCTCTTAAATCTAAACCTAATGATTGTACCATAGATTCTAGTTTTTTTATAACTCTACCAAAACTATTAATAGGACCTTTCTCTAAATCCAATGTCAACTGATCAATCATTTTAGGTATATTTGGTACAATGGCCTTCGTAGCACCTTGTATTGACATGGATGCTTTTTCCATTATTGCCTTGCCTAACTTATCAATTGCTGATATAGTTTGATCGTTTGCTGTTGTGTCTAAACTTGGTAACATATAATATTATTTATCCTTGCCGCCTCTTGTTCCTGTATATAAACCAAACCAAGCAGCGCCAGCACCAACAACGATACTGATTAAACCACTTTGTTCCATACTAGGTTGTGCTAAGTTCATATACCATATTACACATTTGTATAATAATATAATGTAAACTGTTAAGAATAGTCTTGGAAATATTCTCCATGCGTCTATAGCTCTCGCCATGTGTATTAGTTTAGCATATGGGTTAATACCTAGGTCTTTGATAGAAGTATCTACTTCTAAATCTACCTGTATTTTTTGTTTAGGTTCTGCAACCTTAACATCATTTTGTTTGTTCTCTTTGTCTACGTTCATTTTCTTCCTTTATATAATTAATTAGCATTGTAACATATATATCTCGTTCCCACGGAATCATCTGTTCAATCTCTGTTATACCATATTTATGGTGTTGCATTAACGCAAAATTAATTTCAAAATACGCCTCTAGGCTACTATGGGTGAGGCCAATCCGAAAAAATCTTGTAATCCGCTAAATGTAACTGTACTCTTAACACCTGTCTTTGGATTTGTGACTTCTTGCTCGTGTCTCAATCTAGGCATGGTATCAAAAAACTTTTTAATTTTATCAAAGGCACCTTGTGGTAACTTTTCTAAAAACTCTTTTAATTCTTCTCTTGTACTATCTACTCCAGGATACACTTTCTCTCCTTCAAAGATTTCGTGTATACAACCGACCATCATATCAAATGCTGTGTCATAATCTGCTGACTGTAATTGTATATTAGTCATCATGTTCATTGTAGGATATTTGAGAACAACACCCAATTGCCTTTGTTCATCAATTACTACTTTGTTCGTATGTTCATCATCAACTTGCACCTCAACTTTTGATAAGTCTATCTCAATATCAGTGTATGTTTTTTTGTCGTCTGGACAAATAACTTTAAATTTAGATATTTCACCAACTGACTTTGCTCTTATTTGTAAGAACATATATTCTATATCAAATGTTGGTAATTCTTCTATCTTTAATTTGTTAAATGTACATGCGTCTAAAATTGTTTTAGTCGCCATGTTTATCTCTTTTTCTTCACCTGACTCAAGAGCTATTAACATCAATTTTTCTTCTTTAACAAGGAAAGGTCTGTATTTTACTATCTCGTCTTGGGAAGGAAGTGTCAACTCATAAGTCGGTGTTTCTATTATCGGTAATGCCATAATATTATCTCCTTGTTATTATATATTTATAGGTGGTAGTTTGAACGGTGGGAACGCTCTACCACCGGTAATTTTACCTAGTGGTACTCTACGTCTCAATTTGTTCAACACGTCTCTACCTGCTCGTCTCAATTCTGGTGGTAGTTTACCTAGTAAACCACCTAATAAACCTGAATCTTGTTTCACTGATGGTTTTCCAAATTTAGATTGGCCAAGTTCTATGTTGCCTTGATTATCTAAAAAGAAATTAATCCAATACATAAATTTAAATGTAACTGTAAATGTCTGTACTGTATTCTCATCATGCGAATATTCTACTTTACTAATTGATGTTGGTAAACAATCAAATAGTTGTACACCATAAGTTATCTCGTCTCTCTCTTGTGCTGACTCAAATGAACCTAATTGATATATTCTCATATCTGTTACATAGTTCTTATAATAATTCATGTTAAAAGATTTAGTACTAAAAGCGGCGCCTTGCCACATTTCAAAGTATGATCTCTCTCTCATAAATTTGTCTGCATAAAAAGTTGCTGTGATCTCTTGTGATTTAAAATCATATGCAACATGTCTAACTGGTGTATTACCATGTCTAATTTCTTTAGTAACAATTTCTCTATCAGGCATTTCAATAGCACTACAAAATGCTTGTACACGTTTACCATTTGCTATATGTACCTGATTTAATTTTGATTGTGTGTAAAATGAATCATAAGTTTCATCTACCATTGGTGAAGACACTGAGCCTGGAGTACCATCTGGTCCACCACCTAGTGATTTAGGTAACATAAACTCAACATAAAATCTTGCCTTACGAGCAAAACCCTCTGCCTCATTTACCATTGCCTGTACTCTACCCATTGTAGACTCAGGATTACCACCTTGTGTACGTTTTAATCTTGGATCACCTGTTACGTTGTCTAGTGACCTATCTCGTGGTATACCAATTCTGATATCAAATCCACCAATCCGCTTACCTCCCCTTAATATGGCTATAACGCTACCCTCTCTTTCAGGCTACCATCTAAATTATGGTATTTACTTTGACCTATTCTGTTGCCGTGTTTATAGTTATGGTTATTCTTACCACTTTTTGCTTTTGACAATGTAATTCTGTGTTCTAATTTAAACATAGGATTATTTATCTTTAAACTTTCACTAATCTTTGCTTTTTGTTCTGGTGTATTTGGTATGCCTTTATTCCAAGCTTTTCTACCTTTTCTTTGTTCAGACATTTTCTTTCTTCCTTCGTCTGACCATCTGTATCCTAAACAACCAACACTACCACCAGGTGTGATATTATATTCTGGTTTCATTTTCTTTATTAGTTCAATCTCTTTGTTTTGTAATTCTTTTTTTGTTTTACATTCACTTAAAACTTTTACATCAAAGTTTTCTAATCCATATTTATTTAAGGCAGCGTAAAATTTATTTTTTTGGCCGCCTTCTTTACGAGCTCTACATTTATGCTCGTTAATTCTCTTTTGTAGTATTTGAGTTGTTATACCAACATAACTTTTACCATTAACTTTATTTGTAAATTGATATAAAAACATTAATACGGTCTTCCCTTCTTAAATTGTGCTACTGGTAAGTATACTGCTAAGGCAGCCTCATCGTAATCAACTCTTAAATAATTACTTCTAGTGTGTGCCCACAAATACTTTTTAATAGCATTTTTTGTTAATGGTAGTCTTTTAACTCTACTGTAACTTACATCAAATCTATTAGTCTCATTTACTTTGTTACCTTGTACGGCAAATCTCTGCAATTGTGTCAATAGAGTAAATCTTTGGTTTGGTGGCAGATAATGAAAATTAATACCTGCAAAACCACCTTTGATTGGCTCTAACGGCAACACTAAAGGAAAAGTGTCGTAATATGGTAATGTCTGCTTATATTTAGGGTCATATACAAACATGTTTAATCTACCAACACTTGGTCTACCAATAAGTTTACCTTGTCTCATTAGTTTATTTGCTGATATTCTGTCTGCTATAGAACCAACTGCTTTTCTGTACCATGACGCTGACTTAACAGCACCATCTGACTTATCAACCAGTGTATCTAATATGCTTATTGCCATACGGTATATTTATAACGAAAAAAGGGCTAGATATTACTATCTAGCCCTTAAAGTATTGTCACTTTCTAAACGGAGGGAACGGTTTAGATTATTCGTCCTCTGCTAATTTACTAAAGTAAGATAACGTATCGTCATCATCACTAGCAGATGGAGTACTAGGTGCTTCCATACTTTTCACACTAGGTGCTGAAGCGCTTGGCGGGAGCTCATCGCTTTCAACAGTTTTAGTGCTTCTTGTACCAGAAATAACCCTATTCAGTTTCTCTTTGAGTTCATCATAGGACTTAAAATTTTCAGGTGCCAAGAATGGTTTTAGAGGATATTGTTTTAACCAGATCGCTTTGATCTTGTCATCACTATCAGCAACTGTTGTTACTGCCTCAAATTCAGACTTGTCATAGTTCCAATAACCATCAACTTTTCTGATTTTTAGTTTAAAGTTTGCACCTTTCCAAAAATCAAATGGGTTAATTGGACTTTCGTCTTCAAAAGCCGGTTGCATTGCTTCAGTAATCTTATCAAAAATCTTTTTACCAAATTTGAATAAGAACACTTTGCCTTCATGCTCTGGATGTTTTGGGTCTGACACTACTAGAATATTTGAGTAATAAGATAATTTTCTTTTTCTCTTTCTAGCAATTTCTTTATCACTATCAATACCAGTGTTCCACAATCTTGTGTTTTCTTCGGACACAGGATCTTTTTGAGACATTGTTGTTAATGAGTTTTCAATATACCAACCACCTTTGTCTTGAAAGGCATGAGACCAAACTCTTTGCCAAGGTAAATCTTCTCCCTCTTTGGCAGGTAGAAATCTAATTACAGCGTAACCATTTCCTGTTTTGTCTAACTCTGGTTTCCAAAGTCTGTCGTCTTGATATTTGTTTTTGTTTGATTGATCCTCAGGATTGAGGTTTGTTTCAAGAGCTTTAGTTAATTTGTCAAAGCCACTTGATGATGATTTTAATGCTTCAAAATCCATATTCGTATTCTCCTATATTATTGTATTATTATATTTGTGTTTCCTGTATTAATCGGAATCATTATTATTTATAACTGTTTTATGAGCTCTACCAGGTTTATTTAATCTGTCTTCACCCTTTGGCCACCTCATCTTTATTTTAATCTGACTGCCATCGGTTTTCAAAATAGATATATCATGTCCGTTATCAACGGAGTTATCATAGTATCTTACATAATCATTGACTAATATATTCTGATCTTTACTCTTTTTCACTGTCATAGCTTATAATATAACACATTTACGTCTCCGTGTCAATGCTCCTTTAACCTATTAGTGTTTCCATAGTAGGATAGTCTATATAAAAGACGTTCTTTAGTCCTTCCCACTCTTTGATAGGTCTGCTTATTGCGTCATGTCCCGTATCTGCCTCTGGATTTACCTTGTAAAAGGTCACTCCAGGATTATTAATAATCAAAGACTTCCACTGTTGTATCCAGTTGTCTGTTGGTACTTGTTGTTGTTCTTTTAGACCATAGTATTTGGTATCTTTGTATAGATTATTAATCTTGTCATCATTACTAGCCAAGTCTTGGCCAATTAAAAACATTTCTAAACTTATTTTATGTTCGTTATTATCTGCGTCATTGTATAAGTCTGTTGCCTTTGGTTGTTTTTCTTTTAATATAGAAATTGCACCAGCAGTAGGACCAGCAGAGAAACCCCAATCTCTAGGCGTCATCACATCGTCAATAGATTGTTCTTTACTATTCATAGAACACCAACTAACATCTACAGCAGTATGATTTACATTTTTAGACTCTATGTCTTTGTTCTCTTTTAATATCTTAACTGCACCTGATATATTAGAACCATGCATTACAAACTCTTGACAATCACCTCTCTCATTTTCATTAATTAATTTCTTTTCTTTGACTACAGCCATTTCTTCGGCAGTTATTGAGGCACCTGCATTTATAACAGACTCATATAACATTGCTGGTAATCTAGTCCAACCTCTTAAATATGTCTCATTGTCTTGACAATAACCACTGTTGTATATTTCATGGCATATACCTTGATCAACTGCAACTAAAACATCTGGTGTAAAATCTCTATACAAGGCATTACAACCATATATTCTACCTTTACCTTTTAATTTATTTAAATCGTAACCTTTTCGGCTTTCACCGTTACCTATACAAAATACATTAGACATAAGTTTTTAAAATTCCTATCATTAGTACCATTGCTAAACTTGTGTTCAGTACCATTAGAGCTCTGTCGTGCCATAATATACCTACCCACAACCAACCTAGTGTACCTGCAAAACTAAAATATAAATCAAACATATGAAACGCACCACCACTGGCTCTGAAACATACTGCTGATAATATTAATATACTAGAAAGCCATTTTAAGTACCATGAGAAGTCGTGTAAAGGTGTAACCTTACTCAATACTTTTTCTGGCTCTTTTATTTTTGGCTTTTCAGTTTTAGTTAAGTCTTTTATTTTTTTCTTTAGTTTATCTATTTGCATTGCGTCCTCAAACATTCCATTATTCGTCATCTTTTTCTGTTGTATTAATGAAGTATAATACTATTGCACCACCAAAGCCAATTGCGACTATGCCAACTGCTAACATTCCTAATCCGTATCCTACTGTCATTAAAGTCCTTTCTTCATTACGTTATATACTATTTTTTTCCAATCATAGTGTTGATCTACAGAGTTAACTAGAACAACTCTATTGTTTTCCATATCCATAACTAATTGTTGACCACCCATGCCGTCCATTGCAAAGATAACTCTTTTTTTCATACCAATAAAGTTCATATGAAATTGTCCGCCATATGCCTTTGTATATGCACCTGATTGGTGGGCACTGTATCCATCGTGACCTTTTTTAACTCTATTGTCGTATAAATCTCTCATATACTGACCAATACAAGTATCTGAATTATAGTCTTCAATCATTTGAATTCCTATCCTTAAATAGTCATGTGATCTAGCAAAGAAAGTAAATCTAGAATTTCCTTCGTTAAAGTCTGCACTAGACCATGAAGTCTTTTGGAAACTTACTTCATCTTTAACACCAACATGATCTCTAAAGATTTCTGTTAAAAACTTTTCATATTCTTCAGCACTATCAAACTTACTGATTAAATAATTTAAAAATACATGTGTTGTTAAGGCACTATAATTGTATTGACCTTTTTTCTTTGTTGTATTTCTAAAAAATTTATTCATGTTTTGAGCAATACTAATTTTCTGTACTACGTTTTGACCTTTACCGTATACAGCACCATCTGAGCTTTGTTTAAACTGATTATACTTATACTCACCTATAAAGTTGTGGTCACCTGCTGTCATGTTCATTAACTCTAACAAAGTATTGTCAGCATATAGTGTATTATTTAAGATAGCCCAATCTGCAACTGATTGATTAATATTGTTAATATAACCTTTACATACACCATGACCTACTACATAGGCAGCTATACTTTTACCCATAGAATTTGATCTCATCATGTAATCAATTTTTATAATCTCGTCTGTATAATTACTTTTATCTACAAGGATTTTACCATTTTCCCATACCACATAATTTACTAAACCAGTTTTGTCGTTGTTTTTTAATTGTTTATCTACAAACGCTGTTAATTTGTTTTCAACTAAATTTGTTTCTAATTTTTTGTAGTCATCTGAACCAACTGATTTATATCTGTACTCTTTGTACTGTTGAATTGTTGGCTTGTGATGAGCCTTAGCGATGTTAGATAAACCAAACCATAATAAGATGTTTAGTGTGATAATAAATGTTATATATTTTTTCATAGTGTTTTCCCTTTTGTTATTGGTATAATATACACTATTTTTATCAAAAAGGCAAGTAAATAACAACCAGAACGTTTAGTGAACAAACACGTCCTTTAACGTTAATTTAGTCTCTGTTTCGTTGAATTTGATGAATTTTCTATGCTTTTTAAGACGTTTTGATAGATTAGGCCATACAAACTTTTCTGTAATCTGTTTGTCCCATTGTTTTATGAAGTTCAAATGGTAATTTAGAATCACCATTGTTTGAAAATTTACTTTTTTGGAGAGAAGAAGTTTAAGCAAGCGTGGATGCTGGCCTCTAACAGCAGATAAACCATCGTCAAAAGAAAGACTATTACTAACAAAATCGGTATTAATATTTGTACAATCACCTCTAAAATGGTAGTTAACACTATCTGAATATCTTCTATAATTGAGGTAAATAGTTTTGCCATCTTTTTCTAATAAGTTTCCTACCCATTTCTTATCGTTGTCTAAAAAATTAGCAACAAAGAAATCTACTATGTTATATTTATCATACTGCTTACTCAATTTATGAAAGAAATACCTATCATTTCTTTTCGTAAATGTATCTAGTTTACAATTGACTTTACCACCATAATCAAAATAGTCATAATTATTTGTAGTAAAATGTAGTTTTATTGCCAGATATGTTTTAAATACGTCAAATCCATCATGCATTCTATACCGGTAGCGATCCTTGTTTTGGTATGTTTAATAGTTTTAAGTTGATCGCCTCTACTTTCAATTTTTCTTTTATTTGTTTGTTAATAAATGAGTTGACTTTACCTGGATCTAAATCTTTTTGGTCACATAGATGTATTATTGCGTCCATATAAGATATCTTTTCTTTTCTTACACATTTCTCTATCTCTATTGAGAAAGATTTACTATTCATTTTCATCATTAATTATTTACCTTTATGTCTGACCTATCAAACGTATGATACATGATACAAGTAGATTCACCTGTAGGTATATCAACAGTAGCTATAATCTGATCGTCTTTAGAATACATTACAATCATCATTACAGGCTCACCATCAGGTCTTGCACCTGCTCTACCTAAACTTGCGTTCTCTAATATAAAACCTTTGTTTGTTATGAATTTGTGTACATAGTCCGGGTGTCCACATATAACAGGCATTTCACTTGGTGCTAAGTTAGTATTATTTTGATACGTTTCCTCTGATAAGGCTATTGTACTTATTAGTACAAATAGGAGGATTAATTTTTGCATTACACTTTATCTTTATTAAGTTTCTCATAGTATTTATAAAAGTCTTGTATAGCTTTTCCTAGATTTTCTTCATATGGTTTTCTTTCTTTAACGTAAGGAACCATAGAACCATCTTCACCTGCAATTAGAACAACCAATTGTTCAATAGGTTTACCATATAATTCTTCGTACATAATAGCATAAGCACAAGTTTGTAAAAAGTAATTCTCAATCCAAGATTCTTGGCGTTCTTTGTTCGCTGTCTTGAAATCAATTACTGACAACTTACCATTGTATTCTGCAATACAGTCCACTTGTCCAGCAATAGTTAACTTCTTACTGTACATAATTGTTTCTAAACAATGTATGTTATTAATTTGATCTACGTATGGTTTGATTAGTCTGAACATGCCTAAAGGTAATACACTTCTCTCACTAGGTGTTTCGCCTTTTAGATACTGTTCAATTAAATTGTGGGTTGCTGTACCACGGTTGGCTGCTCGTCTCATTTCCCAATTAGCAACATCTTCACCAATACTGTCTCGCCATTTTTGAAGACCTGCTTTCTTTTGAATACCAAGTACTGTAGTTATTGACGGATAATGTTTACCATCTACTTCATAAAATCTGAAGCCGTCTATTCTTTTACCCTTTGTTTTAGGCAAAGGTGTTTTGTCTAGTTCTATAAATTTAAATTTGCTCATAATATACTTATTCTATCACTTTCTGGTTGATTTGTCAACCTTAATACACTTCGTCTACTGCCCATTGTCTTTCCTGACACCACCAACATGTACCACTGCAACCAGGATCAGGTACAATACAAGAGGCTGTCATATCTAACAGATCGGTAACACCATGGTCAGCATATGATTGTATTATAAATCTTTTATCAATTGTTTTATATGGTGCTAGATCGTCTTCTTGTTTTTCTAGTTCTTCCCAATATAAACCACCGGGTAACCTTACTAGTCCATCTGGATGACCTTGTGTTTTGTTAAATTCTTTTTGTATTTCTTCAGGTGGTCCCATTGATATGCCATGAAAAGTATAGTCTACTATTTTTTCTTCTAACACTTTTGACATTGGTCTTATATAAGTGTGTTTTGATGGTGCTTTACCACCATCTGTATCAAATACTACTGACAAAGGCCAATTTATTTGTACAAATGGAAATTTGTTTCTAATGTAATATACGATTTTAGGTACTTGTTGACCATCACCAGGTGCCCATAGATCAAGACCATTGTAAGGTTGTATTGTAATATTTAAATCTTGTTCTTGAATTGTATTTGCAAGGAGATAACACAACATGGTACTATCAGCACCACCTGACATGGCAACTGCAATAGTTTTATTCTTAAACTTACTATCTTCTAAAAGATTTATTGTACCAAACTTGTTTTTGTATTCCATAATAATATCACGTTGACCTATACAATTGTAAATGATCGTTAATTAATTCGCTAGAGTTTCTTAACTCCTCACGTTTTTCTTTTCACTTCGGCTCGTATGTCTCATAACAAGTTTTACCACTTTCATTTCTGTAAGCACGTAAAATTTGTTTTCTATTATCTTCAGCCTTGTATGAACAATGTATCCACCCACTGTTAGGTTCATCTAACTTGTGGTATTCCAGAATCATCTGGTCAAACTCTAGGTTGTCTGATATCCATTTACATAGTTCAGCGTTGGACAATCCAAAGATTTCAAAATCGGCGGCCTCGGCTTTAGTATGCTGTGAATTTTTACTTGAGCCAATTGCTTCGCATAATTCAGGACTACGATACCCACTTGATATCGTTACTGGTCTTTTATAATGATCTCTTATTTTTTGTAAAACGTTTTCACATAGTAACTTTAACTTTTCAATCTGGTCTTCGTTAGGGTTATTATTAATACCCTTACGTTCAGCTGTTTGTGAAGCTGTAAGTTCTTTTAAACTAAAATTATTA
>TARA_Y100000385_G_C13109244_1_pt1 | contig 15589 bp, 32 predicted proteins | sample TARA_Y100000385 | Tara Oceans TARA_Y100000385 (sample SAMEA2620980) | marine metagenome | biome: marine biome (ENVO:00000447); feature: surface water layer (ENVO:00002042); material: "saline water (ENVO:00002010), including plankton (ENVO:xxxxxxxx)" | depth 5 m
GCAAGGAGTGCGAAATAAAGATGCGAGAAGCTGCCTGATTGAATGGCTGAAAGGTCACGGTGCAGTGCTGGAAAAAGATTGCACTGCTGCCGATGCTATCATCCAAGCAATCCATGAGTCCAACTGCCGCGCATCGCTGAATCGAATTGCGATCAATGTCAACAACTCGGTCAAGCTCGGAACAGTCGATCAAGTAATCAATTCACTCGAAAACGCATTGCAAGTGGCAAAGGGAATTTCTGGTGAATGAAATTCAAATTACGCTTGATCTGCCAGATTCGGGCCTGTCTCCAAACGCCAGAAAGCATTGGAGAGCTAAAGCAAAATTAGTCAAGGCGTACCGTGAGCATGCGTGCGAGCAAGCGATGGCTGCTGCTTACGCTCAGGGCGTGGAAGAACCTTTTGAAACACCAGTGGTGCTAATCAAATACTGGAACAGACGCAAAATCCGACCGGACGGCGACAACATTATTGCCTCAATGAAATCAGCTTTTGATGGATTTGAGGATGCAGGCTTGTTCGCGAATGACAGATTTTGCTTTTACTTCCCAGTGTGGAGGCTTGTTGACCGCAAGAATCCTCGCGTGGATGTGTCGATCTATTCCGCAATTCCCAGCAACGTAGGAGAAATCTTAAATGACATGATTTTTAGCGACTCAATTACATAACTTTTTGACCATTTACCTAAGAGAAAAACATGGCTAGTTACAACCGAACCATTATTGTTGGAAACCTTACACGCGACGTAGAGCTGCGGCACATTCCGAGTGGAACAGCCGTCGCAGACATTGGCGTTGCAATCAACGACCGAGAAAAACGTGGAGACGAGTGGGTGGACGTTACCACCTTCGTTGATGTGACTCTTTGGGGGCGAACGGCAGAAGTCGCAGCCGAGTTTTTGAGTAAAGGTTCACCTGTCTTGGTAGAGGGAAGGCTTCGCCTCGAAACGTGGAACGCGAAAGAATCTGGCGAGAAGCGAAGTAAGCTCAAGGTCGTTGCGGACAAAATGCAACTACTTGGATCGAAAGGACAGTCTGGCGGTCAAAACCAGGCTGCTTCACAGGCTGCTCCACAGGCTGATTCGGCTAACGAGGAGTTTGTGCCGTTCTAATGCGATGGAGAAGCAAAAAAGCCGCACAGCGAGCCAAGGAGTCGAAGCCGATACGCGACTCTTTGATCGCTGCTGCGAAGGAGTGCATGATCTGCGGAGCAAGTCCCCGGACGCCAAAGCACCCGATGACGCAGCTTAATCAACTCTGCTGTCACGAAATCTCTAACGGTCCATTGCGGCAAAAGAGCCTAGACAAGCCTTATTGCATCTTAGTCTTATGCTTCTATTGCAACCAAAATGAAGTAGAGGACAAGGCCAAGTGGCCCCAATCACGACAACTCTCCGTATTGCTTGCGAAATCACCAGAAAACTACGACTTGGTTGCGTTTAATTATCTGGTCAACCCAAACGCTCCTCGTCGCATTGAGCAGCATGAAGTTGATGAATGGCTGGTCAAATGACGATTTGCCACTTAACCGCAGTGAGGGTAGAATTGCAGGCTTATGCTCCGTGAAGGTTCACGAAAGACAGGTCAAGGCGATGGCTGATTTTCTGTTAAGCAAGGCACGAAAAGACATTGTTTTGTCAAAAGCACAACTTGCTTACTTGGAGACTAGCAAGCGGTTCATTACTCCGCATCTGAACAAACCTGAAATCTTGCGTATCGCTGTAGGTGAAACTAAGTCGCGGCTAATTGAAACAAATAAATTTAACTCGATTCTCGGAACACTCGCTCTGTCTATTGCTTTACGAATAGCAGAGCGGGTGATCGCGAAATGGCTGGAAGAAAATCTTTTTAGCCACGACGCAATCGTAACTTTTGAAAAGGGGAAATGATGTCTCTGCGAAAAAATAAGAGCTGGCAATTTTTGGTCGGGTGCTTTGTATTGCTGTGCGCCTGGAAGTTGTTTCAAGTAGGGGCGTTCGATTGGTTCTTCCGTGACGATGCAGAGGGATACGAAAGTCTCGGATCGCTCATCCCACTCGCGCTTACGGCAGTCGTATCAGCGGTTCAAATGGTCGGATTGCTGGCTCTGGCTTTGGTGGCGGGCGCAGCTCCTTTAGCCGAAAAACTCGTAGACTTCTTGCGGTCCAAGATGCCGCATTTTGACAAAACTGCACAAGTCATTGAGGAGAAAGTGGATGCTGACAAATTGGTTAAAACGCTTAACAGCTTGGACGAGAGGCTTCGGTCAATTGAAGTCAAATTCGGAGAAGACCAGTGATCGACATTCTAAAGGATGCGACTCCTGCCCAAGAAAAGCAGAAGGTTGCCAAGCCAAGTGTAGGTGTAAATCTGCTACTAGCCGGTGCGCTTGCGTTTGTTGTCTATGACACTCGCTACTGGCAGCAGTTCATTCCATCCGTTGTCCCTCAAAATGCTTCTCAGGTGTTGTTTGTCGTGAACGACGAAATGTCTGCGGGTCAAGGTCAGGCAAGCATTAGCATGAAAGTTGACCAGTTTTGCGAACAGAGTGGAGTTGAACGCAGGCGTCTTGAAGTTGGTCAGGACACTACTGGTGCGGAAACCTGGTTGCAGGAAATGGCCGAGATTGGCTACGGGCAAGCTCCCTCCCTTGTGTTTCGGTCTAAGTCAGGGCAGCTTGATTGTATACCGCTTCCTAACAGTATCGACGCAGCAATCTCAGAGATAAGGAGCAGACTGTGAGCGACACAAGCTGGGATGCCCACACCGATGAAATCTGCGGCTACACGCTAAGAGACTGGGAATTGCACCCTGAGTTTTCGTCTCACAATGAATACTCTGGAAAGCTCTATCCAAAGAGTGACTGGGTGGAGCTGATCGAGCTGCAAAAGAAAAATCAGTCGAGTCCGTTTAATGTTCACAAAGGCAACGACATTAAAGTTTTGTCACAGGGGCGATACGGTTACTGCTGGATGTATGGCACAGTCAATTGCATCTTGAATAGATATGCAGCACAAGGCATTGATCCTGCTCCTGACCTGAACGCTCATGCGACTGCTGCTATGGGCAAGAGATACCGCAATCAAGGTGGTTATGGTGTTGAGGCAACAAATTACGTTGCTCAATTTGGAATACCTGAGTACGACGTTTGGCCGGAGTACAGCAACAACCGTTCCTTGGAAAACGATCCTAAAGTTATTGCGTCTGCCAAGAAGCACAAACTCGTCACCTTTGAAGAAGCTCCACGCAACAGTTTTGAGGCGGTCGTAAGTGCCTTGATCTGTCCAGTCGATCCTTGCCCTGTGACACTGGCGTTTAGTTGGTGGCGGCATCTGGTTGCAGGGCTGCGACCTGTGTATCGAGGCAGTGGCAGAAGCGTAGAGTTTGGATTGGAGTTTGTTAATTCGTGGGGGGCGAATTGGGGCGAAGGCGGTTATGGCAAAGTCTGGAATCAGAAAGCTGTTCCTTTTGAAGCTGTCATTGTCCGTGCCGTAAAAGCAGTCAAGGAATCCTGACATGAAGCTAAAAAGACCAATCGACGCAGGGCTTTATGTTGTGGTGTTTTGCCTGCTGCTTGCATTAGTCATGGCGTTCTCTATGCAACTGCGAAAGGGAGCTTCTACGGAACAAGCTGCTAGTCATTACGAAGAAATGAAAAAACCATTGCCCGATGTATTGCCTGATGTGATAGCTGATCCACTTCCAGCAACTCCGCCGATCATTGAGCCAGTAAAGCCGCCGATTGCCGAAACTAAATCCGTACAGAAAACACCGCAAAGAAGAATCCTCGGAAGATTCTTCCGATGGAGGAAAAGACGATGAGCGTTCCCGACCCAACCACGCTAGGCTTGCTTGCTACTGCCGTCACTGGAATGAGTGGTGCTATTACTGTCATGTGGAGACAGACGATGAAGCACCTGTCTGTAACAGAAGCACGCCTTGAAGAAGCAGAGCGAAAAGCAGATGTCTGCAATGATGATCGCCTGGAAATTTGGAAAGCGTTGGCAAACATCAACAAGAAGAAGTCGAGTGAAGATTGACTAAGCAAAACATTGAACGCAGGGTGTACTTGCGTTCAGTTACAAGTTCTCTACAAAGGAATCTGAGATGAAATTTGTTATTGCGGTTGCAGTGTTATGTGTTTCAGTCGCAGCGTGTTCAGCGGAGGCTGGCGAACGAAGCAGTTGCGAAAACGGAGTGTGCCGCACGGTCAGCGTAAGTGTTGTTGGCCCCCGCGTTACGCGAGTGCGATCTTTGGTAGTCGAAAGGCGAGGCATGTTCTCGCGATTGTTTAATCGCAAAATTGTTCGTCGTAGATGTCGCTAAGAAAGACCTGAAAATGGAGGTGGCGATGAGTAACTACCGACACGCGACTCACGCCACCTTTTCGATTGTTTCCGCTTTTACTGCTGTTTTATCGTGAACTGTCACGATTTTACCGCACACAGTAAGAATATGCGGCGGGAACGCAAAGGGTGAAGTCGAGTGCCATTTGCCCACATAATGAAAGTGTCCAGTCGCGGCTCGCAGTGGTATCTGCTCAAACGTCGCGCCAGCCGGAAATCGCTGCACCCTACAGGCTCTTGAGGTTGCAAAGTGCATCCATGCTGGTTTGAGCAGCGTGAATACAGCAACTCTTTTCATTTTAAGCTGGACAACAACCATTGTTTCCTCCTGCTTTTCGCTGGTATGGTTTTTTTCGCAAAACTATTCTCCTTGGTGCAGAACGCCCCCACAGACCATTTAGGGTGAATCCATTAACTAGGTGTAAAAATCCCCGTCAGCATTTCCCTTCACCCGTTTGTGTAGTCGCGTGGTTCCAGACTACGAAGGTTTGTGCTGCGAGTGACTACAGGCGATGCAGTCAGACCAATTACCGAACAATCCGTGTTCGTCATGCTTGCTAATCCGGTAGGCCATTTCTATCCAGCCGGTATCTTCCGCTAGTTGTTTCTAGCAAGCTCCCAGTCGTGCTTTTCACGATCCTTGGTTTTAGAGCGATCTGTCCTCCTTGTCCATAGCCTGTCGAGTAACTACCGAAACTTCTCTAGGGGCTTGCAAAGGTGACAGAATGTCATCAAACTGAGACTCTCATCTGAACAGTTTGACCAAGCTGTTCATGCAGGCAGTTCGATTCCCAGTCTCACTGCCTGCTTTTTTTGTGTAATAGGGGAAGCAAAATGAGAACAAAAGACTTGGAAACGCCTCAACTTGTGACTGCTGCTCAAGCTGCTGAGACTCTCGCTATCAGCACTAGGCAACTTCTTCGCCTAAAGTCTCGCGGAACGCTCCCCTACGTTCAGATGGGTCGATCTGTGCGTTACAGGATGGCTGACATAGCCTCTTTCATTGAATCGCAGACTAAGCAGAACAAAACGCTTTAGCGCAAAAAGAAACGACCAAGACAGCAAGTGCCTTGGTCGCTCCTTCACTCAGGGGAAAGTGTGCGAGTATTTTCCACACACTCACCTCAAAACTCAACTCCGCATTTAGACGCTTGCTAATACTTCCTTCGCAATATCATTTAGCTCATCGCAAAACTCCACGCTGTCGCTGATAGCGGGAATTGTTCCAGTGCAGTTATCTTCATCCAAGTATCCACCGATACAAATTGTCGTGACTTTCGCTTGTGAGTTGGCTTTCCACTCGTTCCAATCACTCACGGCCAGCTCGCTTGCGTCTGCATGTGCGTCAGTGACCATGAGAACATCAGTCTTGCCCTCTGGAGCTTCTAGTTTCTTCCACAGCGATGGCATCTCGTAAATCGGCAGATCGCACTCGTTTCCACCGCTGAAAAAATGCTCGCACCAATCAAAGACTTGCTCTGTCATGTCCTGTTGGTCTTCTGGCTTTAACGTCAAAAGATTTGGGCTGTCGCCGCCGCTGAATCCCATCAGACAGCACCACCGATTCTGCTGCTTGGCTAACCAGTACATCGCGAGGCTGATTGCTTTTGCTTGATGAATATGCTCGCCGTGCATTGAACCGGACTCGTCGCAAACTATAACAATTGGCCCTGCACCAATTGGCTCGTTCTTCCTGTGATCGCGAACCATTGCACGATTCTCTAGCAACCGCATTGTTGCAGCATCTTCGATTTCAGGGATGCCGCATGCCAGCTTAAATCGCTCGCTCGCAAGTAGCTGGCTGAACTTGCCACCCATTTCGACGCCAACCATATCATCTTGTCCACGCTTGACTTTCGACTGCTGAACAGACTGAGCGATGCGACGATACCGACCAGCAAGTTGTGAGATACGCTTTAGGTCGCTGTTTCGCTTCGCTCGATTGAATAGCTCGATTGTTCGGCTTGTTTCGACTTTGCCGCCTCTTGCTCCTTCGCCGCTCCCGCCTTTGCCAAACGCTTCTCGCATATCATTTACCTCATCAACTTCACCGCTCGCTTTCTTCACTGCTTCACTGATAGCTTTTTCAATCTTAGCTGACAGTGAGTCAGACTTTCCCTCTCCCTCTCCCTCTCCCGCTGCCTTTCCTTCTTCCTCGCCCTCGCCCTCTCTTGGCTTAGTAGGCTCTGTGATTTCGCCCTCGATCTTGGCGTACTCTCTGGCGAATTGAACTGCTGCAATCTCGCTCGACATATCATCGTAGACAGTATCAGCCTGTAGTTGGCGAAACTCCACAGTGTCTTGGATCGCTTGCAGGTATTGCAGGAGTTTGGCGTTTTTCGCGTTGTATGCGAAGCAAACATTCGGCTCAAACGCCAATGCAAAGAAATCCGCTGCCGCTGCTTCTTTATCGCGCTGGTCGCAGTCTAGGGCGCGCAATGCTTTTCGGATCGCTGCGCTTTCGTGGAACAGCTCATAGCCCCTTCTTTCGCTCCACTTATCCATCCAGATGCAGGTATCGCTCTTGGGTGGAGTTTTACGCAACGACGCAAATTCCTCTCCGATAGACAAGTCTAAATTCTCGTCCGTGTTCTCAAACGCTTTCGCGAAGTCGTTTTTTTCTGACATAGGTATCTCCGTGTTTGTGACAGGTTGAAACAAGAAACCGCACAAGTCCATTTGTGCGGTGATTTGCTCCCACTTGTGCGTGGTGGATGCTGTAATCAATCTTCATGCTCAAGGGCAGACAGTCGCAGTTCTTTTTGAAAGTTAGAGACGCTTTCAAACGCAAGAGTCGCCTTTGTTCCTTCCATCTTTTTCAGCTTGGATTTGATGTTTCCGAGCTTCTTAATCGCTCCCGATGCCTCGGCCAGCTCACTGGGTCTTACGCTGGAAACAATCTCATTTGCTTCTAAGACTAAAGACTTCACCAGCAAGTCCTCTGGTGCTGCAATCTCTGTCACGATCTTTGCGACTGTTTTTGATTGCTCCACGTTGACCCACATGCAATCAACCAGCACTGCCAAGTCGTTCGTTGTCGTCTCGTCATTGCCATTGAGGTATGCGTGAGCCTTAATCGCTTTGACGCACTGTCGGAGTCGTCTGTCGCTTGCAAAGATGCCTTCTTTTTTGCATTTGTAGATTACGTCACCAAGTGCCTCCTTTGTCGCTTCGTTCACGAAGATAGATTGCACTCCGGCCTGAGCAGATGCAAGTTCCTCGCTCGAAAGTGTGTGGGGCAGTTCGCAAGTGAGATCGTTGTAGAGCAGGTCACTCATGCCACGCATGACCGGATGAACGGTCTTGCGAAACAGGAACCGATCAAACATTGCGTTTAGTTCGGCCTGAGTCGTCGCGTCTGGGTACTGGTTCGATGATCCGATCATCAAGTCCAATGGACATGCAATAAACTCATTGCCCTGCTTAAACTTTCGCTCGTTCATCAGGTTGAGAAGCGTATTTAGGATTGCGGAGCTTCCGTTAAAAACTTCGTCGATGTACGCGATTCGAGCGGTTGGCATGTACCCGGCGATGGATCGCTCGTATCGACCCTCCTTGTATGCGGGAAGGTGCATTGGCCCGAACAGCTCATCAGGCTCACTGAATTTGCTCAGTGTCGTCTCAAAGACATGACCAGCATCCAGCCAGTCGCAAAATCGAGTTGCCATCATCGTTTTTCCGAGTCCTGGTGGTGACACGAATACAACGTGTTCCTTCGTCAAAATGGATAGCATGAGCAATTCAATCTCATCGTCTCGCTCGACAAGAGAGTTGCACAAGGCGGTTCGTGCTTGGGTAAATTTCGCAGCAACGTCAGCAATAGCAGTAGTCATAGGTATCTCTCAAAATGGTGTGTAAGTCGTCAGATCGTCAGGTAACTTGGTCGCTTAGGATTCAGTCATCGCCCTCCTGTCCTGCGAGTATCTTGTCTTTGATTCGCTTCAGGTTTTGCTTGGTTGATGCCTGTGCATCACCAAGATAGTCGGCGTAGGCTTCCTGCTTCATCAGCAACAGCTCAACCTTCTCCCACGCTCGTTCTTTCGTGGATGGTCGAGTGTCTTTGTCCCAGCCGTCAATTGCTTCTTCGAGCGAACTGAGCATACTTTGCATGCCAGCTTCCACGCTGTCCTTCACGCTCATGCGACCAACGCGATCACCTACTGGAACGGGAAACCTGTAGAACGATCCTCCGAGTCTATTCAAAAATTTCTCACACTTCGCGACAAACTTCAAATGCTCGGCTGGAACAAAATACGCCACACCCTTCTTTGGGTTGATCGGGAACAAATCAGCATGCTTGCTAAACAGTCGTTGAACGCATCGTGAGATGTCAGGTGACGTTCGCACTTCTTCGGCCTCGGACAGCAGTTCCTCGGCCTTTGCCTTAATCTCTCGATCAGCACAATCAATTTTGCCGGTATCGAGATTCAGCCATACCAATGCTTCAAAGACAAACTCGACATGAGACTCGCCTTCAACGACTTGCGTGAGCTGAAACTTGACTTGACGAGCATCTTTCTGCTTGATTAGGCGAATCAGCCGGTCCCCTTCTAGCTTGCGGACAGCCCGACCAAAGGCTTTATCTTTCGCCAAATCTGGCATCTCAGTAGTCGGCAATTCCGCATAGAGCAATGAGTCGTGAACGTCGCTCACACGGACTTCTTTGCCTGTGATCGACCACGTTACGATTTCGCCAAGAAGCGTAGACGCTCTCATATCAGATGAAAGTGGGGCAGTAGTCATTTACCGAGTCCTTTGTTGATGAGCATTTGGGCCAATGCACTAGCCAGTTTGCTGTTTTCTGGAAACAACTCTTTCAGCTCGTTTCGCCAATTGCTGGGTAGATCGCCATCTTCAAGGCAGATTTCAGCGGAGCGTTCGGCCATTTTCATGGTTGGGAACCACTCGATTGTTTCCACGAGGATGTTCATCGCGGCCACAACTTGATGGCAGGCGAATTGCGTTCCTTCCTGCTGCCGCAGGTAAGCATCGACGCTTTCCTCGGCGTGATCGCCAAGCCCCTTTCTCAACATAGCTTTACGGATCATATCAGCCCGATCTTTGACAGATTCAGGGCTAAACTGCGCCTCCATGTGTTGCTTCAAAAATCCAAGGCAGATTCTCACCGCGATCTGCCCATCAAGGTTGTCCGTTAAAAATGGTTGCATCTGCTCCGCGATGCTTTCCACTAGCTCGACCAGTTCGTCAGGCACTCCGTGTTCGTTGTTAATATCTTTGTCCGAGTAGACTCGATAATTCGATTCGTCGCTATTCACTTTCTTCTCCTATCAAAACATCAAACTCGACGCTGCCAACACGCTGTTGGGAGCTGAAAACACTTGTGACTCCATGATCGTCTAGAGCATGAAGATATACGTCTGTAATTGAAATGTCGTAATGTCCCGCCGCGTCTCTGACATCGGGCAATGGTATTCCGGCATGCAGGCAGTGAGAGATGAAGCTGTGCCTTCCGCTGTGTACGGAAAGCTGGCTTGATCGCTCATGGCCGAGGCACTTGATAATCGTGTTCCATCGTCTGCTGATCCGCTTCACGTTCATCCTCTCGCCGTCATGCGGTCCATCTCTGCGAATAGCGACAAACGGCTCATGTGGTCCGGCCAGCTCGTCCAGTCGCGTCTCTTTCCACTCGGTGATTGCTGCGAGATTCTCAGCATCCCAGTTCAACGGAACCTCTCTCGCCTTGCGTCCTTTCGCGATAGCTTTGGGAATAGCGAGCTGTGGAGATGGTCCGAAGTCTTGAACGTCTCGCAAGCTGAGTCCTGCGATTTCGCACCTCCGCAGCCCGCAGCAAGTCGCCAACCTGAATATCATCAGGTTGACCGCTGCGTTCTTATTCTTCCGACATTGCAACGAACGAATCACCGCACGAATCTCATCGTGCTGTAGTATCTTCGTCCGCTTGAGTCGCTGCCGTGGCATCCAAGTCCCTTCGTGGCGTAATGATCCACTCGACAGGTTAGCTGACGATTTGGCGCGTAACTAGGGGGGCTGCGACCTGAATTTTGTAAAAATCCACTAATCGCTCGACCACCCAGCTATTCACGGTCTTACCGTTCAGGTACTTCCGCAGCGTCTTGTCGCTCATTTCCAGCTCATCACAGATTGCCTGAAAACTTCGCGGGTCTTTGCTCACGCAGTTCTTGATGATGATTCTAAGGGCCATTGGATTCCTCCATAGCAGGACTACCCATAACACCGTATTCAATCTTGCCGGTAAATCGCTTTTTCGCGGCTCTGAGTGGTACATCATTGTCTTGGTGATCGCACCATTCAGGCACTTTGCTAACGTGATGCCCTACGCCTTCGTTTTCGCAAGCAGGATCAGGACAACCCTCAACGTCCTCGTTGCAACTAGGGCAAGCGTAGCGAAACTCTCTACCATATTCATCTTGCATCGGTGCAATCCTTAGTCAATGAAATAAATCGTTTCGCATTTTCATAACACACCTCGCAAGGCTGATCGCCGCATCCGTGGTCTTGCTTCATGTCGATAATGTGCATCTCGATCTGTGCTTGTCGTATCAATCTGCGCAGCCTGCTAAATATGTCTGTCACCTCTGCTACTGTCTTGTCTTGCGAATTTTCGCAGTCGTCCAGCATTTCACTCATTTGCTTTAGTATGTTCTGCATTTTGCTTCTCCAAGGTTTCAGCTCGCTCAACAAAGAGTTTGCCATTGTCTAGTAATCCGATGACGTACAACCGTTTGCTGCCTGAATCGGTCGCAAGGATGCAGTCGTCGGCCATCGCTTCCACAAACGACAGTCGAACCATCAGCCGATAGCTCGCTGCCGTGATAAGTTTGTCCTGATCCATGCTACGCTCTCAACATATCGCTGAGTGGCTTGCTTGATCCTATCTGTTGCCAAAGTGCCTTGGCCGCTGCACCTGATCGGTGAGCCTTCGCGTATGCTCTTAGTGCTGGGCGCGTAAAACGACCCGCTGCCAAATGCTTGTACGCTGCATTGCCCTCGAATCTCATCGTCAGGTAGTACCCTTCTGCTCGTCGCGTCTGAGTCTCATAGTCGATTGATTCGTGCCAATGCTCAACAGCCAACTCGAAAGCTGGCGCGATGCTTATGACTTCCTTGTGACTTCGCAATTCAATACTCCGTTTCAAGCATCAAAACCCAAGGCTGTTGCCCGTCTCTCATATTTCGCTGCGCCCAAATATCAAACGGCATTAGCTCAGTCGGAAAATCGGTGTACTCGATTGTCTGGCGCACAAATGGCTCAACGCCAGCATCGTTTCGCCCGACTAACGTGCAACCATCCTTTCCGTTTTTTCGCAGCGTCCAGAACTGAACGCCCTGATCGGCCTTGTAGTTGTTGGTGTGGCTTGCAATCGCATCCATCAACCAATACGCGCCGAAGGTATCAGCAACGTATTTTGCTCCATCTGTCAGCAGGTGTTGCGGAAACAATGGACTCCAGCGATTCCAGTTTTCAGTTCCGTGGAACTGTGCGATTGATGCAATCGCGTCTTTCTTCTCTGTCTCTGTCATCTGTCTCTCCGTGGGAGGAAAAAGTAAAACCAGCAGACCGCACAAATCCATTTGTGCGGCTTGGCTGGATCGACTAATACCCTGCGGCTTCGGCACTCATATCTCTCTGTCTGTGGTCGATTTTTCGCCATAGCCCGCTGGCTGCCGGATTCAAGAACATTGTCAGGCTCTTTGCGTCGATAACCCAAACCGATTTTTCGGAACTGTAGCCGTCGCAATCTCGCCCTCCTCCGCCTGTTTCATGCGTCACGAATTGCGTTTCAGCGTCGTATGTGTAGCGGTCGTACTCCCAGCTATAACCTTCGTCGGTTTGATGCGATCCACCATATTCGAGCGTCTGATCTGGCCTGAGCGTCAGTTTCGTATATTGGCCGTTGTGCCAAACTCGGAATCTTACGTTTCTCATTTCGCCCACTCCTTTCTCTGCCGCTCTCGTTCCTGATGCTCTCGCACATGCTCGCGAAATTCTGCGCATGCTGGAAAGTATTTTACCTCGCCGTCGATCACCTCATAGCTCGCCAAATCGAGGATGTCGTAATCACTGTCAATGTCGCTCTCGTTGTAGTGAGTCTGGTATTCTTCCAAATCAAATTTGATAATTTGGTGTCCCCAGATCGCTGCAAAGTCTTTCGTGAGAACTATGCCCTCGGCATTGATTTCAATTTCCTCGGGCGCGTTGCTGGATCGCACCACCGCAGCGGGTTTCAGTTTGTCGTTATTCATCAAATGCCCTCGTTTGTGGTAGTCTCAACACGCAGTCGGAACTGCTCGCCTCGGTCGCCTTCGTTTTTGACAATGAAAGAATTGTCACGCTTCACTGAGTCGTCCAGCGCGTCCTTGACGTAGACCGTCGCAGCCTTCGGCAATGCGCCGCCGCCCTTCATCGCTTCCATCCATGCGACCATTGCCTCTGGTGTTGCAAAATCAAGTCCTAGCCTGACTTTGCCGGTCACCTCGCCAAATCCGTGATGATATTTCCGTCGCGTCGCGCTCGTTCCGAGTCGTTCCATTTCTTGCTCGTAGTCTATCCATTCGTCATCTTGCAAACTCATCTCACTCTCCTAATTTTGTCATTGCCAACTAATCGAAAACACCAACGCCAGCGTCTCGCGTAATCGTTCAGGCCGTGAAGTGTGCAGTTTTTCGGCAGCTTCCGCACTTCGTTCAGCCTGAAACTCATCAGCCAATCGTGTACTGTCATGGTCATGCTTCGCATGGTTTTGCCTCTGGATAAACTGGGTTCTCGTTGACCATCGCGCCCATCGCTAAATCGCGTATGTCGTGGTCGATCCTGCCGAGGAAATACTGTTCTCGGTTCAACTTCACAAACGCGCTTCCAGCGTTTGAGAACTGGATCACATAGATGCGCCGCCATCGTCCCTCGATCAGCAGCATCAGGTCCGTAGGGCTTCCGCCGCGAAGCGTGTAGCCAAGCGAGTCGAGCCGCTGCCGTGGCTGTTTTGTGCGCTTCAGGGCTTCAACCTGATGCAGTTCTAGGTACTTCACCATCTGACAAATCTCCTTTGAGTAAACAAGTCGAAACGATCCGGCCCGCGCATTGCGTGGGCGCGGTCGTGCCTACTCGCTGCACTCGTCACACGGCCCACACAGATCGGCCCACTTGTCCCGAAACTCTCCGCAATGGCCGCAGCGATAGCGGTTGTGCGCTGCCTCGTCTGCTTCGAGGCGTTCCACGAAGTCAGCAATGCACTCAACCCGCATCACGCCAAAGTCGTCCATCGTGATCGTTGCCGCATAACAATCGCCCTGATTCAAGAAATCAATTCCTTCATCCGCGCAGGTATGCCGCTCAATGCCGAAGTGAGCGAAAACAGTATCAGCCAGCTCCCACGCTTTAGCGTCTGGAATCTGCAACCATTGCGACCAATCATAAAACCGTTCGAGATTCTGCTCGTAGGCGTCTACATCTGTTCGTTTGCGCAGGGCGGTCACTCGCCAACCCTGCGCGGTCGTTATCGTTCTCATTTTAGTTCACTCCCTGAGCATCCGGTGAAAGCAAACCGTATCCGCCCCAATCGCGGGCTAGTCGCTCGCTCGCTGGTACGCCAACGCCGTAAAAGTCTCGGAGCTTTCGGTCGTCGATTTTCAGTGCCCAACCGCGCGGGTCGCCGTTGCTGATGATTGCATCGGCCATCACCGGAAGCATCGCCCGCACTTCGTCCAGCATGCTCGCCTCTAGCGTCTCGCGTCTTCGCTCGGTTCTTTCGTCAAGGTCCACCGAACAAGCATCCTCCGCCCACTTGTGCAAAGTCTTCTCAATGATTGCCAACCTTCTCACTAACTGAACATCGCCAACCACGGGCAGGCCGAGCCGCCGATATGCGGGCATTAGCAGGTCGTAGTTTTTGCGTATCTTGTGTTCCGTCATTGCCATCGTTTTCATCTCCAAAGGAATCGAGTAAAGCCATCGCGACCCACTGGCGAACCAGTGAGCCGAGTGACTCGACGCGATCATTCCGAGTAGCTAACCGGAAGGTGTTTGCGTTCTTCGTCGGTAGTCGCTTCGACGCCTTCGCTGATGATGATGTCATCCTGAATCAGCCCATCATCGTTGCAGTCGGCACAGTACAGCACAGCATCCATTATCTCGGACTCGTCACGCGGACCACCGAAGAACGTGACAACGTCCTCACGCGCTCGACCGCTTTCGTCCTCGTTGAGTCTGTGGGCTTGGATCGGATGCAGTTCAACCTTTGTAACTCGGATGTAGACGTTTTCGCCCTCGCAGTATTTGCAGGTATATCGGCTCATTGATCTACCCCCGCAGTGATTGAACCATCTGGATCGAGGAACAAGATCACGGCCTTGAGTCCCTCGGCCAGTGCCTTTGCCTTTCGGTGTTCGTCGGTTCCTCGTTCGGTGTGCAATACTCTCACCGCCGCCTTTGGATAAATGTCTCGCAGGTAGCGAACCGCGACGCGCTTTTTGCGTTGCTCCGCCTTGTGTGCGTAATACTGCTCATCGCCTTTTTCGAGCCTCATCGTGTAAATCTCCTGAGTGAAAGAAAGAAAGGGAAAGCCAAGGCAGTGAGCTGATCGGAGTCGATTCGATCAGCCCACCGCGCTCGGCATCGCGTTAGGAAAGGGGAGCCGCGACAATGGCAACGGCATGCAGTCGTCGCTCTAGGTGAAGCTCAAACGGGCGAATATCGACGATCTGAAAGTCTTGCAAGAAGAACAACCCGTCAAGGTATTCGCAGGAATCTGCGTGTAGGTTGTCTGCTGTGTGGATCGTCACACTCGCGTCATCGCTGATGATTGCGAGGCGTCCGAGTGAGCTGGGCGGACAGGATGATCGCCATTCTTCGAAGGTCTTGGGCATCTTAATCTCCAGAGGAACAAGGGAAGGAAGCAAAGAGAAAGCCCGACCACCGAAGTGATCGGGCCAAGGGAGGGAAAGCTATTCCCAGAGAATCGCGCCGCAGTCGTCGTTGTTGCAGCAATGGCCGAACTGAGGCATCCGAATTGATGGAAGACCGCTGCCGTTGTCGTCGTCGTACCAGAGGCGGTCATCGTCGAGGCATTTGGCTGAAAGCAGTTTCTCCGGCGTGTAGCGTTCGAGCTGGCTTGTGTCGGCGTTGTCGGCCTCGGCACATCGTCGGTCGCAGTAAAGCCCACTTGCGTGGTCTGTCACGAATGTCATGCGTGTAATCTCCGTTTGAGTAAGGAAAGGACGTTCTGTCAGATAAATGTATACACCCTGATCGGTCGTAAGGTTTCG
>TARA_Y100000385_G_scaffold291907_1_pt1 | contig 15586 bp, 16 predicted proteins | sample TARA_Y100000385 | Tara Oceans TARA_Y100000385 (sample SAMEA2620980) | marine metagenome | biome: marine biome (ENVO:00000447); feature: surface water layer (ENVO:00002042); material: "saline water (ENVO:00002010), including plankton (ENVO:xxxxxxxx)" | depth 5 m
CATGTCTAATCGTTTTGCCCACCACTCATCAACTTCTTCTCGCCATTCTCTACTGCTTTGAGTCGTACCTTCTAGCATTTCTCTATCCCAGCCAAAGATAGATGCTACGCAATCTTTAAGAGTTCCTGCATAACTGAGTTTTTTAAAGCCATGAAATCGAATAAGATAATCGGCGGCTGTGTCTTTGCCACTGCTGATAAGTCCTGTAATACCTATAATCATATAATACTACCTCTAGTTAAGTAGTAGCATTGTAATATAATTTGAAGAGAAAGTCAAGGAGTATTGGGTAATTAACCTTGTATCCATGTAAGAGGTTGTGAGTAGTCAACGTAGTCTCTTAGGTCTTTGTGTAATGCTTCTTGTGCCGCAAGTCCTTCTGCTTTCATAGCCGCACCATTAAGAGCAGTACCGCCACCTGGTCCCTGGATAGTTGAGAATTTCTCACGTGCTTGACCAATAGTGATGGTACATGTCGCTAACACATAATTTTCTATCCAAGGTGCAATGCCTGGATCTTGTAAGAGAGTTGTTTCTGGACGCATGATGTCAGCCCAAATAAGAATCTGTTCACCTGATCCTTTGAAGTCTCTTACAAATCTAATTGTTTTAGTGACTGGATCAAATGTATAGATAACAAACCCACCAAACATTCTAGCGGCTAGTTCTACATACCCTGCATAGAAGTCATATGTTGCTAGACCACCTGCATAGTTATAGTTTAACAAGTAAGTGTTTAAGATAGCAGATGAGAATGGATCAAATGATGATGCTCCAGGGCCTGTCTCAAGTCCAATGGTACGTCTGAAACATTGTCTGACGTTAATGAACTCTGCTGGTAGTGTATAAGTGTCTTGGTCCTTTTGAACCGTTAATAAGGTATAAGTTTCTTGTACAGAATTTTCAGCACGTTGTCTATATACTTTGATAGCAAAGTTGTATGCCGCTTCGTAATGCTCTGGATCCAATTCTAAATCTACAATGCCGTCACCCAACCTGAAACGGATGTTATCAAACATCGATTCCTTAAGTTGCTCAAGGTTCTGATTATTCGGTACTGCTAGTTCGTCTGCGGCCATAAGATAAATTCCTGTTACGAGTATTTATCTTCTTTAGAAAGCCTTTAGGATAATAAGAGAGTCATTGAAACGACCAGTTGGTTTAATACCCACTGCTTTTATCTTGTCAAAGTAAGTTCTTGCCGCTGGTTTGCTTCCCATAACTTCTTTAATCTGTTCCAATGGCTTACGTAATGTTTTGATTTGACTTTTTGATTTGTCGAAGCCTAACAACGTGTTGCCTTTGACAAACATTTCTCCAGTCATTTCATCTGCAATATAATGATGCAGTTTACGTTTTGTAGTATCATATACCCATGCTTCTTTAGACAAGTGCAGTTCTGCTGGACGAATGCTTTCTAGTTTTAGTTTTGTTGCGTTGCACTCAAAACGTTTTTGATACTTCAACTTCTGTGTTGCTTTCTCAGGAGTGATTGGCTTAGTCTTACGTTTAGCCCTAGATGCAATCTTAAGACTAGCATAAGAGTTCAACACACCAGTTACTGTATCATAAAGAGCAATAGTTGCTTTAAGTTTCTTTTTACTAAAGTGACTGTATGCTTCAACTAATTGTTCGTCTTTGCCTTCGATTACTTCTTTGAATTCTTTCTGTTCTTTCTCGTACAATGCAACTAAGAGAGGAATATGATTTGCCAATGGATTGTAATTATTACAAATAGACATTACCTGTTTTGTAAATTTATCATCATTTTTTATTTCATCTTCCATCCATTGATCGACTAGGCCATCTATCTCGCCGCCAGCCTCTAGCAACTTCTCTTTCATTATATCTTGTATAGAAGGACGCTTGGGTTTGTCTTTTTCTTTTTCTTCTTTGACTTTGGCAATCTTCTCACCCTTCTCCATCCATTCTTCTTTTACTTTTACAATGTGATCAATATGAGCCTGTGGCATATACCCAACTTTATCACTAAACCAAACTGAATTTGCAAGAGAGTTAAAGTTCCAATCTGGATTTCGTAAAATAATTTCTCTGTCTTCATCATTCCAAGGTGAGTCTTTTTTGATCCAAGTTTTTGCTCGTTGCATTCTTTTCTTATCGCCGATCTCAGTACGAATAAAATATTGGCAATCTTGGAACGCTTTCTCTTGTTCCGTAGCATCAGTAATATCCTTAAACATTTCCCATTTAGGTTCGGGTGTTAAGTAAACTGTTTTTTGCTTTCTTTTAGCCATTTGTACTCCGATTGATTTATAGTTTGTACTTAGTGATGCGATTATACATCAAATATTTTTTAAACGCAACCTATTATTTACCCAATAATTTTCTTACGATAAATATATATATGCCAAGATTATCATTATACCGTCCTGAGAAACAAAACGATTACCGTTTTATGGATAGAAATATCTCCGAACAGTTGACTACTGGTGGGACCGATTTGTATATACACAAGTATTTGGGACCAGAAGATCAGGGACCATCTGCTGATTACACTCAGCCTCAATATGATAAACTTGACCCAACAAACATACAAGACTTGCTATTCTTAGAAAACAGAGATCGCAAGTATGATAAAGATATCTATCGATTACGTGGTCATTACTCTGTACAAAACTTAGACTTTGATCTCAGTCAGTTTGGTTTATTCTTAAGTAATGACATTATTTTTGTTACAGTTCATTATAATGACATGATCGATATCATAGGTAGAAAACTTATGGTCGGTGATGTACTTGAATTACCTCACTTAATAGATTACAATCCTTTAGATACAGAATTACCAGTAGCATTAAAAAGGTTTATGCAAATCACTGATGCAAACTATGCAAGTGAAGGCTTCTCAAGCACATGGTATCCTCATCTGTGGCGTATTAAGTGTGAGCCATTAGTTGATAGCCAAGAGTTCTCAAATATATTAGAGCAACCAGTTAACCTTGATAATTATTTAGGAGACTGGGAAAAGACAAAAGTATATCCGCCAGGATATTCAATGACATTTGGTGATAAAAACTATATTGCATTACAAGAAGTTCCGGCAGGCGTGAAGCCTGGCGACACTGACCCTGATCCATATTGGCAACTTGATACAGGTGATACACTAAAAGGTATCTTGGGTCGTTACAATGAAAACATCAGAATTAATGATGCTAACTTAAAAGAAGCAGAACGACTTGTTCCTAAAGCAGGTTATGATGCAAGTGAACTTTACGTAGTTCCTGGTTACGGTGAATATGAAGCAAATGGCGAGTTGTCTAAAAAGTACAATCAACCAGCACCGCCAACAGATGTTCGATCATGGCAACCAGGCAACAATGCACTCAGTGGCAACGGACAAGTTATCACTATGCGTAACAACCAATACAGAAATGATTCTACTGGTATAAAAATATCTAAAGAATTATTAGAGCATATGCAAGGACAACTCAAAGACAAGATTGATATGCAAACAGTCATTGATAAATTTGTACAAGCATCGTTGCAAGTTGTAGAGATGACACCCGAGATGTCCTCTACAGGCACAGGCTCAGGGGCAGTAGAAGGAACTAAAGTATTATCAGTTCAGATAACAGGCGCTATTACAGGGCCATATGGTACTGCTGATAACACTTATGCAACAGCAGACCAAGATCCTACAGCGGCAGGGTTCACAGGTACAGAACCCTATGGTCCAGATACAATGGACTATCGTGCTGACTGCGATCCTCGATTCCAATTTATTGCACGTGCAACTCCAAGAACATATGGATACACCGCAGGTTATATGACAGGCACCGATGTCGCTCCAGATGGCTTACCTACTGGCGCAGGCATATCATTCCCTGCAAACCCACAAGTTGGTAATTATTTCTTAAGAATAGATTACTCTCCCAATCTGCTATATAGATGGGACGGAACAATTTGGGTTAGAATCTCAGAGAATATAAGAACGACAACTGGATTTGGAGAGACTGATAAATCTCAATTATCTGAGTTCATTAATAACTCAACACTAATTTATAGTGAGAATGAACAAGCCAATGTGGCTTCAGCACAACCATTATCACAAATTTTAAAATTAGCACCAGATGATTTACCACCAAGTGACGGGACTTAACACTTACTATGGCACAATATTTTTATGATAACCAAATTCGCAGATTTTTAATTCAATTTGCAAAAATCTTCAGTAACTGGGAAGTTACAAAAGGTAAGGATCCCAATGGAAATGACATTTTGGTTAGAGTTCCGATCCAGTATGGAGATTCAAGTAGACAAGCATCTACTATTATTGCGAACAACTCAGCATCCAACCTACCCTCTGCTCCGTTGATCACATACTACATCAATGGACTAGAATACGACCAGAGGCGCACACAGGAGCCCTTCTTCGTAGAAAAGCAACAAGTACGACAAAGAGCCTACGATAGTGATACAGAGTCTTACAAGACTGTACAAGGGCAGGCATTCACTGTTGAGAAGTTGATGCCCGTTCCCTATACATTGAGACTTCAAGTTGATTTTTGGACAACTAACTATCAACAGAAATTAGAAATCATTGAGCAATTAGGTACATTGTTTAATCCAAGTTTAGAAATTCAAAGTACAGACAACTATATCGATTGGACATCATTGACTGTTGTATACCAAGATGGGTTAACATTCTCATCTCGTACTATACCACAAGGCACAGGTAATCCAATTGATGTAATGAGTTGGAAGTTTTATATTCCTATATGGTTGACAACATCTTCTAAACTTAAAAAGTACGGTGTCATTAATAAAATTATTGCTTCTATTTTTGAGGGTAAAACACAACAAGATATGCAAGATGATGATTTGTTAATGGGTACTCGTCAAAAGATTTCTCCATATGGATACAAGTTATTATACATTGGAAACTCGTTGCAACTATTACCAGAAGCATCAACATTCCAAGATACTCCGAACTCTTCACTAGATGTACCTGTCAGTCCAGATACTGATATCTATTGGACAAGTTTGTTAAATGTATACGGTGCATATAGACCTGGTATTTCTCAATTGTGGTTAGACAATCCATATATGGAAGATGAGATTGTAGGTACAATCGTTGTTGACCCACTAGATGATAGATACTTAATTTTTAGTGTTGATCCTGACACGTTGCCTCAGAACACATTAGATCCAGTTGACAGTGTGGTTAACCCTATAATGAATGGACCAAATGCAGGGCTTCCAGGACCGACTGCAAACAAAAGATATCTGATCGTTGATGAAGTAGGAGACGATAGTGTTGCTTGGGGTACGATACTTAGTACTACAACTCCACAAGCAGTAGAGACAATGATTACAGGTCAGAAGTATATGATTGCTTCTGTAGGTACTACTAACTTTACTCAGTTAGGTGCTACATCAAATACAATTGGAACACAGTTCACTTACAATACTGTTCAGGCTGATGGCACTGGTACAGTTTTACCTATCGTCAAAGGTGAAGCAAATGATATTCTTCAGTTTGATTCAGTATTAGACAAATGGTATATTGCTTTTGATTCAAGTGAATCAACAACTACAGAATATGTGTTGAATATAACAACACAAGTTCAATATAGATTTGCATCGACCCCTGCAGACAGCGATCACCCAGAGATACCGGCGGCTTGGATGAAGTCATATGAAGGTTACTATGGTGAGGGAGATTACAGTATAGTTATTTAAGGGGTACTAGTTGACCTCATAAATAACTGTATGATAATTGTTAACCAATCTGCTGGTATCTTCTTTTATAGCAAGGCTACTCAGCGTTCATTATATCTCTTAAGAACAGATTCAAAGAATACTAGTTGGTCGATTCCTGGTGGGAAAATCGGTAAGAAAGAAACTCTACTTGAAGGTTTAACAAGAGAATGTTCAGAAGAAATCGAGTTTGATATCAGTAAATTAAAACTTGTACCTATACAAAAATTTGTTAACAATACATTTGCTTATCACACATTCTTTTGTACAGTAGAAGACGAGTTTATTCCTAACTTAAACTCAGAGCATTGTGGTTATGCTTGGGTAGGCAATGACAAATATCCTAAACCGTTACATCCAGGATTATTCACTACTGTAAACATTGATGTTGTAGTAGCAAAAATGCAAATACTAAAAGGTTTGTAATGAAAGAAATGATTATGTGCGGAGACAGTTATATGACTCCCTCTGATTCTCATCCAAACACACACTTTGCTGAACTAACTGCTGAGGCATTAGATTATCATTTAACAGTATATTCAAAGGGCGGCATGAGTAACTTAGGAATATGTTTGCAAATAGAAGAAGCAATAAGAAAAAAACCAGATTTGATTTTGTTTAGCACTACATCTTATGACAGAATTGAAATTCCTCTCGGTTACAAAGACTCTGGCCTGACTGATTGGCATAGGCGCCCATATACTATGCAAGATATTATACGTAATGATATGGCAGAGGATTTTGAAAAAGAAAACAGTTCTAACTTGATATCTGATACTCTTCACCGATTATTAAAAAACAAAAGAAGTTATCGTAATCTACCTAAGATTGATTTTATAAAACAATCGATAAGATATTATTTTGAATTTTTGCATGATCCTGTTTGGCAGAAACAAAAAGATGTAATGTGCCTTTATGCATGTCTTCATAAATTACATGAATCTAAAATACCGTATTTTTATATGCTTTCGGAGTCTGACGTATTAGAACGTTGTTCTTTCATTGACAAACAGCATACATTATTTGATAAAAAAAGCATGAGGCTAAATCAGAATCAGAAAGATCCGGGTTATCATACTACTCCAGAAAGACAATTTGAAATAAGTAGAACATTAATAGAATCTCTAAAAAACTTGTAAAAAAAAGAGGACCGAAGTCCCCTTTTAAACATTTTACTGTTTATTATTATTAATGCATCATCATAGACTCTATGCCTGAATAGCCTAAGCCACCAAGAACAAAACCAGCACCGATAAGCATCCATCTCCACTTTTCTAATCCAGCAATTTTCTTTGCCATCAAATCATGTGAATCCTGATTAGACTTATTAAAGTCTAATAGCATTTTATGTGTAGATGCATTACCTTCTTTGATTAAGTCAGTGTTGGTTTTAATATCTGATTTAACATCTTCTAGGGCTGTGTCGAACTTCGTGTCGAGGTTTTTAAACTCAACTTTAAGCACAGCAATATCAGTATCATACTGTGCTAATTGCTTTTGTGCGTTACTTTGTGCCATTTAGTTCACCTACCCCTTATGCTGATGGTAATTCAATTACTGGTTTCACTGAACCGGCTAACGGAGTACCTGCAATCGTTTCAAACGTTGCCTGCATTCCACTCTGATTGGCTTTAGTAAAGTCTGATCCACTATCATCAGTGAATGCTAAACCATTAACATCAGATACAGATTCGATGTAAGAAGTAGCCGCATTGTCGTATGTACCTTCAATGCTCATTTCACCTGCAAGTAAATCTGCTTGTGCTTTTTTAACTAAAGTACAAATACCTTGTCTACTGCCATCTGCATTGCTTACTAAGTATTTTCTCTTACCTTTTTGACGTTTGATGTAAACTGCTTCATCGTTAGAACCAAGTACTGAGGTTTCATTCTTTGTGAATGTTGCTACTGCACTCAAGTCTAATTTTTCAATGTTTGCAGTTGATACAACAGTTGTTGTTGTCAATGCTAATGCTGTTCCACCTAATGTTGCTGAAACACTGAAAGTTGTTCCACTGTCAATTGTTTTAACAAAGTAAGTAGTACTTGCTGTCAATCCGCCAATGTCTGCACCGAACCAAATTGGAGCATCTAAATCAAAGTCTGCTGTTGAAGTTACTGTGATTAAGCCTGAGGTTGCATCTGAACTTGCTGTTGGTGTTGACACTACTGCTAATGCAGAGACTGTACCTAATGGTACGTTAGCACCGTTTGATGCATATGATACTGTACCAGTACCTGCACCTGCGCCAGTTGCTACGAATACTTCACCTAAGTTAGCACCTGTTGCACCCATTGCGATCCATTGTGCTTCAGATGTGCCAACTGTGTTGTTGATTACATAAGTAACGCCAGTAACTAATGCACCTACTGTGAAAGGTGTATTGTCACCTACAAATGAAAGTTGCTCACCTGCTGATACGTTAGTAGTAAAGTCTGCATCTTTGTCACCGTATACATCAGTAGTTGCTGAGTCGAACCAGAACTTACCAGGCTGTGATACTGCAACTGCACCAAATGCAGTTAACTGTTTACCTGTTTGTGCTGTGTCTCCACCGACTACGCCCATGTCTTGTGGGGTATCTGATGGATATCCTTCGTCAACTTGGTTGAAAGATAAGTTAACACTTCCGCCTGTTGTAGTTGTTAGTGTTGGTGAGACTTGAGGTTGTACTGAAGGGTCTTTGTTTAATGCAGTAAAAGTCGTTGCATCAATTACTTCTTTTACAAAGTATGTAGTTCCGCCAGTTAATCCACCTACTGTTGAAGCAGGTACAAATCTGTCACCTTGTGTTAATCCAGTAGTAGAATCTACTGTAATTACGTTTGTGGTTGCAGTCGTATCGGATAATACCGCTAATGCTGAAACCTTTGCTATTTTTAATTTATTCGCCATTTTATTTTCTCCTAATAATTATAGTTGACGTTCTAGGTCACACGTTCGGTGGGAATAACACCGCATGAGATTGTTTATTGAAGTTTTCGATAAACGAGAACAATCACATGTATTTATGATTAGTTGAAAATTTTGGGGTTTACAAACGGCCGATTGCGATCTCAATAATAGATAATTCACTATCTATTTTATCTTCGATTGCTTTACCAATAACAACACCAGGTTGCATGATAGTAGCAACATTATACCAAGCAGTTGCACTACCTAGACCATCACTTACCATCACGTCACCTTTTTCACATTTGCCTGTGACTTTACATGGTACTCGACCTTGCAATGCGACTGCGACTGGAATACCAGAACATGTTGAATTCATTAAGTATGCTGGATTAGTAGATACAACACCAGCAACTCGTTTACTGCATTTTTCAACAGAGATGTGAACTTCTTCTTTACCACCGAAACATACTACAGTACCTGGTTCATAGGCTTCTTCGCCTTTATAGTACTCAGCCAAATCAGCATAAGTTGCTGTAAGACGTGACCCTGATGAGAGTGACCAGTTGCCTGTAATTTCACCTGTTGTGCCTGACGCACCTGTTGTTAAGACAGCAGTTTCAACTGTGCCTATATCTGCGGTTCCTGATACGTCTAATGCTGTAAGAGTGCCTGTGCTTGTAATGTTTGGTTGTGCGGCTGTTGTTACAGTACCTGCAGTCGTTGCACTTGTTGCACTTGTTGCACTAGATACAGTACCTGATACATTAGCACCTGCTACTGCATTTGCTGTTGTTGCAAAAGCAACTGCTCCACTTACGTTGGCTCCAGCGACTGCGTTTGCAGTTGTTGCGAATGCTACTGCTCCACTTACGTTACCACCTGCTACTGCATTTGCTGTAGTTGCAAAAGCAACAGCGCCTGAGACATTGCCTCCAGCAACTGCGTTTGCTGTAGATGCGAATGCTACTGCTCCACTTACGTTACCACCTTGTACATTAGAAACATTTCCTGCATCGCCTGATAAGACACCTGAAATATTACCACTTACATTGCCTAAGAAAGTTGTTGCAGAAATACTATTAGTAAATGCTGTGTGAGATGCATTTGCTGTAATGCTTTGTGGTCCTAATTCAATAGTTGAACCAGACAAATATAAATCGTTAAATCTGTTTGTGTTGTTACCTAAATCGTAAGCAACATTTGCTGTTGGCGTAATGTTTCCAGATACTCTTAGCAATGTCAAATTGCCAAGACTTGTAACATTAGGTTGTGCGGCTGTTGTTAGAGAGCCTGTCAGTATACTGAAATCTGCTGTTGCACCAGATACATTACCTGTTGTAACGTTTCCAGTTACTGCAAGAGTAGTTAGTGTACCTACTGATGTGATGTTTGGTTGAGCCGCAGTGTACACTGTACCTGCTACTGCTGAGTTTGAAACGTTTAGGTTTGCTACACGTGTAGTAGAGTCTACTGTTATTGGTTGTGAGCCTGTTGCTATGTTTGAATTCAATACAGAAGATGTGACTGACCCAGTAGCATTTAAGTTACCTACGTTTGCATTACCAGTGACTGTCAGTAGTCCTTGACCAGATGCTCCAGAAGCATCATATGTAAAGTCTGCATCACCTTTAATTAAGTTTGTGTCATTATATAACACTTGTGTATCTGCTGATGTACCTGCACTTGCACCACTGGAAGTACCACCTAATGGAGATACTAATCGTCCGCCTGTACCATACATACTTGCAGATAGTCCAGTCGTTGTTAATACTGAGAATACATTTCCTGCTACACCATTTGCTAATAGTTCGTCTGAAACAGTGACGGAAGTTCCTGATGCTGTCTTAATATAAAATGTATTAGCATTATCTAAGTTTGTTCCAGTTACTGTACCAACAAATCTAACTGGGATATTAAGTGCAAATATATCTGCATCGCCAACAGTTATAACATTGGTTGCAAGTGTAGTAGCAGTAACAGAAGTGTTTGAGAACGCTGTAAATGCAGATGTGTCTACAGTAGTTGTTAAGGCAAGATCAGAATATAATGTAAAGGTGTTTGATGTTTGAACATCTGCATAATATGTAGCACCGTTGACTTCTGTCATTCCAGGACAGTTAGTAATAGTAACTGCGGCTCCTGATGTTAATGAGTTATCGTCAGCCGTAGTAACTAGACCTGGATCGGCTTGAGATATAGATTCAATGAATGCAGTCTCAGTACCTTTTGATGACCAAGATAGATTACCTAGTCCGTCTGTTTCTAAAACATAACCAGTAGAACCACCTGTAATTGTTACATTACTCACAGTTCCTAAATCTACTGTACCACCTGCATCTCCGCCAGTGTTAACCCAATTAGTACCATCGTATGCAAGTACTTGGCCAGTACCTATCGTAGCATTTGAGATGTTTAAGTTACCAACTGCGCCATCAAGTTGACTAAAACTAATATTTGAGTAGGCAGTTAAAACTTCAACATTTTCGATTGGTGTTGTTTTACCAATAAAGAGTTGTTTGTTGTCTGATGCCCAGCCGAATTCTGCCTCGTCTAATTGAGGTAAGTCAACCAGATTACCTGATCTTTGCTGAATTTTAGAGATTTGTACAATAGCCATAAGTCTAATCTTTTCCCGTGATTATACTTATTTATCATAATTTTTTCTGCCTACAACTTAGATGAACTTTGTATAATATTCCTCTAGTTTCTTCAGCCATAATTGATGATACTTGTCAAATTCATTACCTTCGATAATAAATTCTTGGTATTCGTTGTCTTTGCTACACATAAAGATAACACCTTTACGTATCTTTGTGCCATAAACTTCATTGTGAGCATCAGCATAAGCAGTCATTTGAATAAAATAGTCATCAATCCATTCACGTTTCTTGGGCTTGTTCGTTTGCTTATGATCCATGATTGCTTCATCGCCTGAATGCACACCAACCAAGTCAGTTGTACCTGCATAGATTCCTGGGAACCACAATGACACTTCAGTTCCCCAATACTCATTGCAGTTTACGAGTCCTTCATTGATGATTGTCTGAGCCATGACATGACTTTGTTGACTGTATGGATTAGAGCCTGGGGTGCCTTTATCATCTGTTAAGATGTAGTCCTCTAACCATTTATGCATACGTGTTCCACGCCCTGCGGCTTCGGTAGTGATCTCTTGTGCTTTAGCATGACCAACTCTCTTACGCCAGTTTGCTAAAGATGCTTTTTTTTCTTCAGATGCTGTAGCACTTAATATTGTTGTCACACTAGGGAGTTTTTCTCCTGTAGGCGTGATGTATTTTCGGGAACCATTATAGTTTCCTTTCTTAAGTTCTTTGTATGGGTATTTTTCTGTTATCATAATTTTCAGTCTTGCTCATTCGATCCAAATTTAAATAAAGGGTTATTGATAGGATCAAGTCCTAGTTCTTCTAAATAATATATATTTCTTCCCCAACCATCGGGTAGTTCAAATACACTATGACTATAATCAGTTGTATGTACATAATCATCTTGTAGTTGTTGTGCATGAGGACTTAATACTAATATATCAGATAATCCAGCATGAGGTAATTCTTTGACTTCTATAGTGTCATAATTTCTATGAATTTCAGATAAAATATAATCTGCTATCATTATATGACCTTCTTCAGTCTCATGTAGACACGGTGTCTTTACTAAATCCATTGTGATTTCATTAAAGTCTCGTAATCTACTTGGATGTGTATCTACTTGAGATACTAATGAAAAGTAATTATTCTCCATCCATGTTCTAATATCACCATCTGTTTGTGGCATGTAATTAGTAGAAAAATGATTTACATTATATGAGTCTAATATTGCATTAATTGATGCCCAGATTTCCCACTTGCCTTTTTCTAACAACCTATACTTATAAGGATCACTGTGAATGAGTACTTCTTTTTCTTGTTGGGTTACCTTATCCGCTTCCGAAGATGAATCTAGTAATATATAATTTTGTGTTAGATTGCCGACACCATCTGTACTTACATAAATCTCTTGTCTTGCTGATTGAGAGTAGGCATGAATATAAAAGGGATTATTATAATTATATAAATCTTTAAAAAAATATTCAAGTGTTCTGCGTTGTATTGGAGTGTTGCCTTGGCCTGGTCGTGCTAGATTAACTAATGGAACGCCTAGTTCTCTTGCTACGATAGAAGCCCATGCATCTTTTATAGGATTATCTATCCCTTGTCCATAAGTGTAACTACAGCCGTTAACGACTAAATGAGATATCTCTAATGTTTTGTTCAAACTGTAAAACTCTCTCCGCATCCACAACGTGCTTTTTCGATTGGGTTGATGAATTCAAATCCTTCGTTAAGTCCGTGTTTTTGATAATCTACAGTTATTTCTTCAAGCATAGGTTGAGCCTTAGGGTCTACCAGTACAGAGAACTCTTCGTAATCTGTTCTGATATCTTCAGGATCTATGGTGTCGGCAAACTCAAGTTTGTATGCGTAACCACTGCAACCAGTAGTTTCTACGCCTATACGTATGCCCACGCCTTTGCCCCTATTGTCGAGGTGTTGTTTAATTTTGTCTTTTGCTATTTGTGTAACTTCCATAACTGTATTTATTTCCTCAAGAGTATATTATAAAGAATATGTTGCATAAATGCAACATTATTGGGTCAATTACAGTGGATTGTTTGCCATTGCTGACTGAGCCATGTTTGCTACAGTCGATTGATTTTGATCTGGAGTATCGGTTGTGTCTATTGGCTCTTCACCTTTAAAGACTACCTTGTCTCCTTGAATGTTTGATATGATACCTTTGAGTAAAGGTTTTTGTATCATATCATATAGATTTTGAGGGTCGAGTATAATACCACGTTTATCATAGTAATCGATTAATTCATCTGTGGTAAAGTTCGCTGGATCAACCTTTCGGCTTTCCACGTCTTGTTTCAACTCATTGGATACTGCAATAATTTCTACTGCTCTAGCATTATCCTCGTCAGGACTGACGAATTCGTAAAGCCTCATGTGCTTTACCTTTTTGCTCTGCCAACTGGTCCTGTTGATACGTCTACACTAACATCTTCGATGTCTGCAACTGGCGCCGCGGGTGCTCCTGCGTCAATTACGTCAGTTCCCATATCACCTTCGATATCAACTGCTGGGTCTGCAACATCCATACTGTCTACTGCAACTTCGCCGCCACCTAGACCTGCATCAATGTCTCCATCAAATGCATCTACTACTTGTCCACCAGTCACTCCAGCTAATGCTTGGTCGAGTTGACCTTTAACTGATACTAGACACTGATTTAATTCTGCTAGACCTTGACCTGCTGTTTGGTCAAATGCTTGTGCTTCGTTAACACCGATTTCACTTTGAATGCTGTCGATAAGAGCAGGCATTTCTTTAACCATCATATCAGATACTTCTTCTAACATTTTCTGTATAGAATCTACCATGTCTTGTGCGGCTAAAATTACTTGTGAACGATTAACTTCTTCGTTTTCTGTAATGACTTTAGATTTTGGCATATCAGGAAGAGACTTATAATGTTGTGTTAAGGCTTGCTCCATGAATACTAGTTTCAGGTATGAAGGATACTCAGTACCAAACTTTTTAGAAGCCTGTGCTTCTGTCATTAGTTGCTTAACCTTGTTTAACATTCCTTGTGCTTGATTTTTATTCAAAGCATTGACATTGAAGTTAACTTCAAAGTTTTCTTTTAATGCCACTATTGCTGGCTGTTTTGTGTCTAAATCGTTTAGTTTCATAATTCGTTCCTAGTGATAATCTCTCTGGATATATTGTATTTATCTTCTCTTTCTAAATTTCAAGGCTTTGTCTCGTTCTAATTTTTGGTCAAACAATGAATCCTGAAACCTCTTAGAACTATTTATGTGTTGACGCAATTCTTTTAATATAAATTGTTTCTTGTCGGTGTCAGATTGTATTTTAGTCTCAAATATAAAAAACGAATCTAAGTCTTTTGAATGTTGCATTAATCTTTTGTGTTGGCGTAATTCAACAGCAACACTGGACAATTTATTATCTAATTGTTCTAATTCTCTAGCCTGTGTGGTGTTGTTGTGCTTGTGTAACACTGTAAACGATACAGCATGTCTTATAGAACTAAAAGTCTTTGGCTGTTCAAAATGCTTGTAAGTTATCGAAAAATAACCGTCTGTATTTTGCTTCACTTTGTATTCATTAAACAAAGTATACACACCATTCTTGTCTTGTTTAATATACAAATGTTGAAGTTCTTTTATCATTTCTCGTTTAAGAATTTCCCCAAGTCTTTTCTTTGCTGTTTCCCTGTTCATGTGTTTCCCCTTCATGTTACAATTTCAAAATATATATTTTTAAGTTCTGGTGTGGTATCTAAAAACAATGGCAATTTCTTTATAGATTCTGTGTCGCAAAGTAACATAGGTACTTCATGGCAATCATTAATCAAGTGTCCTAAAAGATTATTGTCCGTGTTATACACATCTGCATGTTGTGTATTAAATTCAAATTTCCAATACCAATAATTAATGTCATCGTAAAGAAAGCCAAATTCAGCAGGTTCGTCTGAATGGTCTATAATATGGGGGTATATTACAAGTTCTGGTTGCGATCTAAGCCCTAAACATTGTAATATAGTATCAAGGTTTGCTTGGCTGTTACGCTGTCTGATCCACTCTTCAGGATCATCCACATTAGGCTTAGAACGATTCAACACATTCGTATGTGTGATATCGAATAATGTGTAACATGCAATTCGTTGATTCATGTTAGTATTTAGTAGCCAAAAAAAAGCCTCTAATAAAAGAGGCTATAAAGTCTGGCTTCTAAACTACTTACCGTATGGGTTTTTATATTTCTTTGCTTCAGGTGTGTCTTTAGCCGCTCTTACTGTCCAGTATAGTGGTATAAAGTTTAATCCTGGCACTACAAACAATAACTGCCACCAACCACTATGACCTCTGTCATGTAATCTTCTTGC
>TARA_Y100000385_G_scaffold118529_1_pt1 | contig 15558 bp, 4 predicted proteins | sample TARA_Y100000385 | Tara Oceans TARA_Y100000385 (sample SAMEA2620980) | marine metagenome | biome: marine biome (ENVO:00000447); feature: surface water layer (ENVO:00002042); material: "saline water (ENVO:00002010), including plankton (ENVO:xxxxxxxx)" | depth 5 m
ATTTTTACAATAATTGTTACTAGATGAATCTGTATCAATAATTGACAAATTACTTATATCAAATAATATCATATCATTTAAATTAATCATATTACTTATTAACTTTTCATAATACTTATTTACATTATAAATATTGAATAATTCAACAAATGATGAATCATAAATATTAGAATAGGTTTCATCTGTTCTTAATATTGATTCATATTCAATTATGTCATAACGTTGTTTATAAACTAAATAAAATTGTGTTAATTCTAATAAAGTATCATAATCTTCAAGTTTATTTAAAGATAGATCATCTGTAGTGTCGTAATTTTCTGGTAATCTTATTTCAATTTCTTGAATAATATTTTCTACATCAATAACCAGATCATTAACATCACTTAATAATTGATCAACTAAATTAAAATTACTAATATTTTCATAAATATTGTTTAAAGGAGATAATATATAATAATCATAATATAAAAAGGCATTTTTTAATTCATCATATCTATTAATTAGTAAATTTGAATTTTTAAAAATATTACTATATAATTGATTCAGTGTTTTGTTTGGAAATTTAATATCATAAGTATTAGTTATAAAATTAGTAGTATCAAAAAATGTAGTAATATTTTGAAGATCTAAAGTATTTATAAAATCACTTTCATTAATTAAAAATATATTTAAAAGGTCACTTGTAGCATATCTCTCTTGATATATTTTTTTATAATATTCAAATTTAAAATTATATATATGTAGCTTAGATTGTAAATTATTTAATATTGCTATTTTACTTTTATCATATAAAATTATTTGATTTGCACAAATATCATATAAATTAAATTGTTTTGTTTGATCACTATAACTAATATCTTTTATTATAAAATTAATATTATTATAATTAATAATGTTGGCTGGAATATTAATTAAAGGATTATCAAAGAAGTTTCTATCTAAATAATCAAGTAAATTAATAACAAAACTATGGCTATTACTATTATTAGTATAATTAGCATATGCATATGATATATCATTTAAACATAAATCATTTATTTTATTAATTTCATATAAATCTTTTGTTCTTACATCAAAATCAGTTAAATACTTATTACTATTTTCAAGTTCATTATAAATAGTATAAGTAATATGACTATTGAAAGAATTATCATTTATGTTATATATTTCATTTTTTTTTGACAAATTTTTTGGATTGCTAATATTTTCATCTATATCGATAAAACAATTATATACATCATTACTTGAAAATTCAAGTAAATATTTATTGTTATTAGAAGAATCTAATAATGTTTTTTTACGAGTTAAATTTTCATCATTTACTTGATAATTAAATATAGTTGAATTATATTCATGAAATATTACTTTATTAGCATTACTAATATCTATATTATGAACAAAATTTTGTTGTGTTAAACCGCAGAATGTATTATTATTATTATTATCTTTACCACTTATAATAATTAAATTTTCACTACTTATACCAATAGTATTAAATGTAGTATCTATTGTATATGGATTATTACTAGAATCTAAAAATGGTTCATTTATAAAAATAGTATTTTCTGAAAAAATTATACTTTGACTAATATCAGTTTTTGATTCACGTGGACCACTTATATCACTAAAAATACTTATATATAATTCATCAAAAAATAAATAATCTTCATTTCTATCATAATTAGAATATATATTTTTGTTAAAAATGTTATTTTTTAAATAATTTTTATAATTAGTTTCTAAATTTACATTATCATAATCTAAATAAATTTGAAAATTAAATGTAAATAAATTATCAAAAATTGGTTCAAAAATTAAACGATTAGAATTTAATAAATCATTATTATCAAAAAATATATATTCTTTATTACCATTTATTAATTTTACTAGATTTTTATAATCAATTTCATGTATATTATATTTAAAATGATCTTTTAAAAAATAAATACTTTTATCATTATTATTTTTTTTATAAATATTATTTGCTAACTTATTTTTACTAAAAAAATTAGTATAATTACTTCTTAATTGATTATTATTGAAAAAGAAATCTAAAGCATTTAATTCTAATCGTTGATTAATAGTATTAGTTTCTAATAAATTTGCACTAGTTTCTATATCAGATTTATATAATAATACATCATTTCCTTTATAACGTTCTATAAAATTAATAGAACTATCAAATAAATAATTATTACTATTATCTTCTTTTATTATATAGTTATTATTCAGATAATTTTGTGATAAATCTCCATTAGTAATACTACTTATGTCATCGTATTTTTTAAAAATAATTTTATTACTATCTTTATTAATAATAATATTATGAGTTATATTTTGTTGTGTTAAAGCAATAAAATCTTTATTCAAACTCATATCATTTGTTTCACTTGGGTTTGTAGCAGATAAATCAAATCTACAACTTAAAAATAATAAATTATTACTAATTTCATTAAAATTAGTTATATTATTAAAATCAAGATGATCAAAAATATTTCGATTATTATTATTTTGAGTTAATATATTACCATTTAAAGAAACACAATTTTTAGAAAAATTTATATTATTTTTTGTATATATAATTCCACCCATATTTGAAAAATTTTCACTATAATAATACAATGGAGATGGAGTAGTCGCATTTATTTCTAAATAAGTATAACTATTATTATTATTTATATTTAAACCTGCAAGTGAATCTGTATAAACATTGTTAGTATATTCATAAATGATGTAAGAAGGATCAGTTTTATTATTAAAACTTATATTTGATATATCATTGTAATTATTATAGAGTAAAAAATCTTTATAAATATATGATATATCAGCATTAGAATTATCTTTAATATTAAAATGGCAACCATCAGGTAAATAAGAGAATTTTATTTTATTGTAAAAATTTGTAAATTTATTTTGTTTAAATCCATAAATACCATAATGTAAATGTAATGTTTTTCTTGGAGTTGGTTCAAAATTAAATTCATTAATACTATTTCCACTAATCATAAAATAAGGATTTTTAGATTGAATATTTTTTCCAGAAACATCAACACTAAATTCTATAAATTCATTACTGGTAATATTTTTTAAATTATTATCTATAATATAATATATACAAGATTCATTATATAAAAATAAATCTGAAAAATTGTCACTATTATCAATATTTCCACTTGATGAATCAATATGAATCCAAAATAAACTGGTTCTATCAAAATCTTCTTTAACATTTATTATAACATTTCCTTTAACATATGAACAATCATCGTAACTATTATAAAAAACATTGCTACTTGAATCATTATATAATTGATCATAATTAATACTTATTGCATTAGAATTGTCAAATTCAGTATTATTTTTATAAGATTTTAATGCAATATAAAAATTAGATGAAGGATCTATATAAAAATTATAACTTAATTCATATGTTTCTGTTCCATATAATCCATATCTAATATTATTATTAAAATCATTACTAATGCTAGTTATATTATAATTTTTAGTTTTATTAAAAAATATACAACATATATCTACAACATGGACGTCTCTAAATCTTTGTGTAGTATTATTATTGTTATTTTTTGCTTGATAAGTAAGTTGTTGTTGTCCAAGATTATTTTCATTTATAGTTTTTATAGTTTTTATTTCAACATTTGAACCATCATAATAATCAAATGCTTGCGCACCTAAGTCTTGATAAAAAGAATAAAGTTTATGATATGTTTTTTTATAATCATTATGATAAGTTAAATTTATAATTGGTGGAAATTTTTGTATAATTATATTTCTTGAAATATCATCTGCTCTATTTTTAGAAAAATCAATGTCATTATTATTTTCAGTTACATGAAAAATTTGAATAAAATTTTTAGATGGATCATCTAATAAATTAGATGAATTTATATTAGGTAAATATGTTCCAGATAAATCATTATAACTAATACTTATATCATAAGTAACATTAGGGTTATCAGGTACAATTATAATGCTAGAATCATTAATATTATTAGATACTTCTATTATACCATTAGCAATATCATTAATTTTTATAGATGGAATATTATAAATAATTTCATTAGATTCATTTTTAGTAAAATAGTTATAGTTTTTATTTTGATCATAAAAAATGGTTAAATTATTAATGTTATCTAAAATGAAATTATATGAAACTTCGGGTAATATAATATTATTTATATTTGGAAAAATTTCTGTATTATTATCTATAAAACTTAATTTGGGACTACTTTTATCAACTATATTTAATTCTAATATTCTTGTTTTAACTATTGGAACTCCTGTATCAGGTATATAAAATAATTGAAAATATAAATTTGTATTACAAACATCTATAAAACATATATCATTAATATTTGGTATAATTTCTGTATTTTGATTTAATAATGGATTTATATCTCGTTTTGAAGAATCTATACTAAAATTAAAACTTATATCATTTATACTTGCATCATATGTAATTTTTTGAGTAATATTTTCATATTTTAAAAACCAATTTTCAGAGTTATCTCTCGGTATATAAAAATCTTCATTTAAATTAAAAGAGTCATCTTGATATAAAATAGCTATATTTAACTTTATTAAATCTGAAAAATTTAAAGTTATACTATTTGTATCAGTTGCGGAATTATCTTTTATATCAGTTACTTTATAACTAGTTTCTATAGTAATATCTGAAAAACCATCTGCAAAATTAGAAATATCATTAAAATTTAAAGTATAAGTAATGTCTTGTGAAAAACTTATAGCATTACTAATATTAATAGAATATGATGATATATCTTGTAAATATGTGCCTATATGTAAATTTATACTTACATCAATAGTTTTTAAATAACTAAAACTGTCTTGAATACTAACCCCCACAATATTAAAACTTTGACTTTGTAAAAACTCTTCAACATCAATTGGATCTTGATCAAAAAGAGTTATAATAGGAGGAGTATTATCTTGTATAATTAATTCTCTTGGAAATCTTTTAAAAGTATTGTTTGCATCACTAACATCATATATTATCTTATAATTTGCGTTACCACTTAAATCGCTTATAGGAAAACTCTGATTAAATTCACTTGTAGTAGTGCCTAATTTTTCAAAACTTAATGTAAAATTAGTTTCACTATAACTTATATCATTAATAAAGTTGTGATAATAATAAAATTCATCGAATTTACTAAAAAAAGAAACATTTTCTATTAAATTTAAATCACTTATATAAGTTCCAGCAGGATGAGTTATAGTACTTAATGAAGAAGATTCAGTTAAAAAAGGTGGATCTATTATTATATTAATACTAATATCTATTTTCGATGAATCTAGTGTTGAATCATTATTAATAGTATTGTAAAATGAAAAATTATAACTTTTTATATTAGAATTATCTGTATATTGATATATTAAAGCAGAATCATCGAAAGAAACATCTCCTATTATTGATGAAAAATCTTGTGGAATAGTATTATAACTTAATTCAAAACTAATATCTTCTAAACGAGGATGACTTAAAGTGAAAAAATTAGTAAAAGAAAAATCCGTATCTCCAAAACTAATATTTATAGTATTAGCACTTGTTTGAGAAAATTCATAACTTACACTTATATCACAACTAATAGTATTTACAATAGTTACATTACGAATTTGCCTATTTGATAAATCTTGATTATTTGAAAAATCATAAATTAATTGAAAACAATTATCTATTATAGAAAATTGTTCTAATATATTACTTATACTAAGATAAAAACTGTTATTACTTATAGTATTAAAAGAATCTACATATAAATTAGATAAATTATTCAACCTTATTATACTTGGATCAGAAGTAGTAAAATTATTATTACTAATACTAATTAATACATTACTATTTAAATCTATATTGTGAATTTCTGAAAATTGATCACTTATATCAAAATTAAATAAAATATTACTAATTTCATCAATAAAAAGTGTTGGATTTTTTTTATAATTATGTGCTTGATATGAAAAATCTATTTTAGAAATAGTATTATATTTTACAATATTTAGATTAGATAAATCATCAATTGTAGATGAATTTTTTGTAAAAAATATATTAGGGGAAATATCATAATTAATAATGTTTACATTTCTCATAAAATTAAAACTATTACTACAAATATCAGTAATAATATAATTAAAACTTAATTCAGGTTTATAATAACTATAATTTAAACATAGATCACTACTTTTTGTTAAAATATTAAAGCTTCCATCTATATTAATATAACTATTATTATATAAAAATGTACTTATATCACTTAAACTACTAGTTGTTAAATTTATACTACTTATATCACCACTTATACTAATTATTTCTAAACTTATACTGGTTACACTAACATCATTTATATATTTTGAATAATTATCAGCTAATGTAAAATCATATATTATTTTTGACAAATCACTTATATTAGAAAATAATGATAAACTAAAATCTATAATAGAACTAGAATTATCTATAGCATATGAAATATCGTTCAAACTGTTAAGAGTTGCTAAAATATCATTACTATTGCTGCTACTAAAATCATAATTTATTAATGATAAATCAGGAAATAAAATGAAAGGTGGACTATTATCTTCTACTTTTATGAATCGTTTTAAAACTGTACTAGTAGCAGTAGAAACATTATAATATATAACTTCATAACTAATAGTATAAAAACCAGCTTCATTTAAACATAAATCAGTTGCATCAAAACTTATGTCATAATAATTACTACCTAGTCCTTCATTAGTAAAAAAATTACTAGATGGTTCAGTTAAACTGAAATTATTAAAGTTATAAAAAATATTGTCTATAAGTATACCTGGTTCAGAATAACTTTTTCCAATTTCCAACTCAAAAACTATTTCACCTGACAAACTCAATAGTGGAATATTTTTAAATAATATTGTTAAACTAATTTCACTTGATTTATTTCCACATAAATCAATACCAAAATAATTTATAATTGCAGAAGCATCTTGATTCTTATTACTAACATCTAATACATTATTAATTATAGGTAATTTTATATTACTAAAATCATTTAAACTTAAACTATATGACAAATCAAGATTATAAATAGAATCATCATTAAATACTATTATTGGTTTTAAAGAATTTTCTCTTTTTTGCTCTATAAATAAATTATTACAAGCATCACTTAAAAAAAATAAACTATTACTAGTATCAAAATTATTTGTTGTAGGAATTAACTGAAAACTTGAATCTCTTGGAAAATTATATTCATAATTATTAGGATTTGGATTATCTGTATTTGAAAAAGCTATATTTGGTATTAAATCATCTATAATATTTATATTATATATTTTACTAATATCAGATGAAAAAGGTATATTACTAAAGTCATTACTAATTGTAGTATAAAAATTATCTCTATTATCTAATCCAAGTGGAAGTATTTTTATTTGATAATTGCCAATATATGAAACATCAATACTCGAATTACTAAATATTTTAGGTTGTAAAAAATCTCCACTAATAGTAACATTATGATCTGAAAAATCAGTATTATCAAAACTAAAATCAATTATAAATTTTTCATCATCTAAATATAATTTAGTATGAATTAAATTATCACTATCATCATTTGCTGTTTGAATTAATTCTATTAATCCAAATGAATTATCTAGATCTTTATATTTAACATTTTCTTTTATATTTTGAACTTCAAATGAAGAATCAGTATCTTTAGAATAAAATGTTATAAATGTTTCATTTAAATTATTATTTAAATTATTACTATAATCAATATAACTTTTTGAAGATTCATCATTAAATCTGTCTAAATTAGAAAATGATAAAATGAATTTATCATTTAATATTTTACTATCAGCATTATCAAACCTAATATTTGAACTATTTTTTAAAACAAGGGGGTTTTGCTGAATATTATCAGCTCCTGAATTAAATAAAGTATTACTATTACTATTGTCATATTTAAAGTGTAATAAATTACGTGATAAATAATATTTTTGTCCAGAACTACTATTTGGAAATATTACATTTTTATTATAACTAATATCTTCTATCAAAATTGTCTCATAACTAGGGTCTTTATTGGTTGACATTTTATTATAACGCTTTTGTTGATTATTTGAAAATTCTATATCAAATTTTAAATTAATTCTATTATCATTATTTCCATTTTTTAAATAAACATTTATATTACTTAAATCAACCGGAGAGTGTAAATTATTACTTATATTGATAATATTATTAAAACTATTATCATTAAAATAATAATACAAAGGTAAACCACTTATTTCTGTAAATGGACCATAATTTATGTTAACAAAACGATATAATTCAAATGTTTCTTCATTATAAGTTGTTAAATTATAAGTTATTAAGAAACTACTTATAGTATAATTATTTGTTTTAGTTAATATATCACTTAAATCAGTGGGAGCATTATTAATAACTAAATTGCTTAAATTATTACCATAAAAATCTCTAGCAATAAAACCATAATTATTACTTGGCTCACTATAATTATCATAAATATTTAAAATATAATGATTTTCAACATCTTCATAATAATTGTCAGAAAATTCAATATGCTTTTGATTAATTAAAGTAAATTTTTCTTTACTTTCTATTTCATTTACAGAATCTGGTTGTAAACATTGATCACTATAAATAAAAGTTATATAGCTAATATCATCACCATTATAAACTTCTAATATATTATTTAAAATTTCTCCATTTTGGTAATTGTTATTATTCTCTACTTTTAGTTTTATTGCTCCAAAATAATATTTAATATCATTAATTAGTGATATATCTGAAAAATTATAATATTGATTTGTGTAGCTAGTATCTATTATTACAATATTACTAAAATCATTATTAACTTTTATTGGATAATTTATACATAGATCAATTATATAATATGTTCCATCATAAATAACATAACTTAAATCATTATTTACAGCATTTATAATATTATTATTAAAATGATTATTTACATTGAATTCATAAAAATTTCCATTTGAAAAATCAGCTTTTGAAATTTTATTTAAACATTCTCGATTGTTAATTGATAATTGATTAGCTATAATATTTGTTTCATCTATTATATAATTACAATTACTATTATATTTAAAAAAATTAATATTAGAAATATCTCCATCAAGAGGATTAAGACTATTACTAATAGATATTATTGACAAACTAATATCATTATTACTTATTTCAGGTTTGATACTAAATCTAATATTATCATAATAATATTTATTTTCACTATTGTCTATTGCAATAACTAATTCTCCTGAAATATTTTGATTACATAAATCAAAATAAAAAATTTTATTATTTGAATTATCTGTATCAATTGGTATATTTATTATAAAACTATTATCAGACAATAATAATTTGTAGTCATTACTACTTATTCCGTTACCACTAATAGAAAAAGGAAAGGCACTAGAAAAATCAGTTGTTGCAATAAATTGATAACTAACATCATTCATAAAATAAAAATTATCTTTAATATTTGTTAAAGTAGTAAGACTTGGATTATGATTATTAATATTGATTAAATTAAAAGATTCATCATAAAATCTGAAATAATCTCCATTATTAAAACTTATATCATTTCCTTTTGATACATAAATTGGAATTGTGGAACCATCATAACTAACTTCTATAATATGACTTATATCATTACCACTATTATTATTATGACTTCCATCAATAAAAAATCTTAATGGTTTATTTCTTGGTATATTTTTGAGATAATAAGCTTGAGAATCAGAATTATCATATACAAATAAACCATAAGTTTTAATACTTGAAATATCATTTATAATGTAATTATTATTAGAAATACTTACAATATTATTATTAATATTTAAACATATAGTATCAGTACTCATTAATAGTATAATATATTTTATTAAAAATATATTATCTTATAAAAAAGATAAAAAAATAAAAAGATTAAATTATCTAAAATTGATATTTTAAAAATAATTTAAATTTATATTTATAATAATATTAATAATAATTTTATGACACAAGAATTAGCTAAAAAATATCAAAAAAAATCAGATAAACAACATGTATTAGATAATCCAGATACATATATTGGTTCTATTGAAAATGTAAATTCTAATAGTTTTATATTTGATAATAATAGTAAAAAAATTATTGAAAAAAATATTTCTTATATTCCTGGTTTATATAAATTATTTGACGAAGGTATTGTTAATTGTCGTGATCATGTTATTCGTATGAATCAATTATTAAATGAATCTAACAAAAAAAATAAAAATAAAAATAAAATATATCCTGTTACAAAAATTGATGTTAGTATAAGTGATGATATTATTAGTTTATATAACGATGGTAATGGTATTGATGTCTCTATCCACCCAGAATATAATATTTGGATTCCTGAATTAATTTTTGGACATCTTCGTACTTCTACAAATTATGATAAAAATGAAAAGAAAATTGTTGGTGGAAAAAATGGCTTTGGCTTTAAACTTGTATTAATTTGGTCAACTTGGGGTCAAATTGAAACAGTTGACTTTAAAACAGGACAAAAATATATTCAAACCTTTAAAAATAATCTTGACATTATTGAAAAACCAATTATTACTAAAACAAATGACAAACCTTATACTTGTGTTAGATTTAAACCTGATTTTAAACGTCTTGGAATTGAAGGTTTAAATGATGATTTTAAAAATTTAATAATGAGACGTATATATGATATTGCAGCAGTAACTGAAAAATCAGTTAATGTAACATTTAATAATAATAAATTAAATCCAGAAGTAAAGAATTTTCAACAATATATTGATTTATATATTGGATCTAAATCAGATTTGCAACGTATTTATGAAGAAGCTAATGAGCGATGGGAATATGCTGTTTGTTTAAGTCCAAATGAAGAATTTACTCAAGTAAGTTTTGTAAATGGAATTTTTACATCTAAAGGAGGAAAGCATGTTGACTATATTGTTAATCAAATAATTAAAAAATTAACTGTTTATATTAAAGAGAAAAAACACGTTGATGTTAAACCATCATCAATAAAGGAGCAAATTATGATTTTTGTAAATACTACTATTGAAAATCCAGCATTTGATAGTCAAACAAAAGATTATTTAAATACTGCTATTTCTAATTTTGGTTCTAGTTGTGAAGTTTCTTCAAAATTTATTGAAAAATTAGCAAAAATGGGTATAATGAATACCGCTTGTAGTTTAACCGAAGTAAAAGAAAATAAATCATTAAAGAAAACAGATGGTTCAAAGTGTAAAACAATTCGTAATATTCCAAAATTAGTTGATGCTAATTTTGCAGGTTCTAATAAATCACAAGATTGTATATTAATTTTATGCGAAGGAGATTCAGCAAAATCTGGTATTATTTCTGGACTTTCACGCGAAGATAGAAATATTATTGGCGTTTATCCCATGAAAGGTAAAATGCTAAATATACGCGGTGAAAGTGTAAGTAAAATTGGTGAAAATAAAGAAATTAATGAAATTAAGCAAATTCTTGGATTAGAACATGGAAAAGTGTATACTAATGACTTAGTAAAATCAAAACTTCGTTATGGTAAATTATTATTTATGACAGATCAAGATTTAGATGGTAGTCATATTAAAGGACTTGGAATTAATATGATTGATAGTGAATGGAATTCATTAATTGAAATACCAGAATTTATTGGTTATATGAATACACCTATTTTAAAAGCTTCAAAAGGAAAAGAAGTAATTGAATTTTATAATAATGGTGAATATGAAATATGGAAAGATCGTGATGATATTGATATAAAAAAATGGTCTATTAAATATTATAAAGGTTTAGGTACAAGTACTAGTAAAGAATTTAAAGAATATTTTAATAAAAAGAAAATAGTAAATTTTGTAAATTCAGAATCATGTAAAGAAACAATTGATATGGTATTTAATAAAAAACGTGCAAATGATCGTAAATTATGGCTTGAAAACTACGATCGCAATGCATATTTAAATACATCAAAGGATGATGTAAGTTTTGAAGAATTTATTAATAATGATTTAATTCATTTTTCAAAATATGATAATGATCGTTCTATACCAAATCTTTGCGATGGACTTAAAATTAGTCTTCGCAAGATTCTTTATTCTGCTTTCAAGAAAAAATTAAATTCTGAAATTAAAGTAGCTCAATTTAGTGGTTATGTATCAGAACATTCTGGTTATCATCATGGTGAAGCCAGTTTAAATGGTGCAATTATTGGATTAGCACAAGATTATGTTGGATCAAATAATATTAATTTATTTAATCCAAAAGGTCAGTTTGGAACACGACTTCTTGGTGGAAAAGACGCGGCATCTGAGAGGTATATTTTTACACATTTAAATTTATTAACTCGTTTAATATATCCAGAAATAGATGATGCACTATTAGATTATTTAGATGATGATGGTTCAATCGTTGAACCAATTTATTATATACCTATTATTCCAATGATTTTAGTAAATGGAACAAAAGGTATTGGAACAGGTTTTAGTACTGATATTATGTGTCATAATCCTTTACAAATTATTAGTTATTTAGAAGCTAAATTAAAGAATAAAACAATGTTAGATTTAAAAAGTTTATTAATTGAACCATATTATAAAGGTTTTAAAGGTAAAATTTATCCAGTAGATGATAATAGAAAAAAATATTTAATTAAAGGAGTATATGAAATGATTGGTAAAGATAAAATTAGAATTACTGAATTACCAATTGGAACTTGGACACAAGATTATAAAGAGTTTTTAGAAAGTCTTGTAAATGATAATAAAGTAAGTAAAGATGCTAAAACAAAAAATAAAGCAAAAGATGATTATATTAAAGATTTTAATGATATGTCTACTGATATTAATGTTGAATTTGAAGTAACATTTTATCCAGGAATCTTAAAAAAATTAATTAGTGAAAAACACGACTATGGACTTGAAGGTATTGAAAAATATTTAAAATTATATACTAGTCAAAGCACAACTAACATGCATTTATTTAATGCTAAAGAACAACTAAAAAAATATGAAACTATTTATGAAATTATTGATGAATATTATGAAGTTCGTTATGAGTTTTATAAAAAACGAAAAACTTATTTAATTTCCAAATTAGGCAATGAATTAAAATTCTTAAGTGCTAAAGCGCAATTTATTCAATATAATTTAGATAATAAAATTGATTTACGTAAAAAATCGAAAACACAAATCAATGAAATTATGGAAAGTTTTAAATTTGAATTGGGAGAAGATAAAAGTTATAATTATTTAATTAAGATGCCGATGGATTCAGTTTCTAAAGAAAATGTAGAAAAATTGATGAAAGAACATGGAGAAAAAGAAGCACAACTTAATGAAGTGAAAAGTACTACTATAGAACAAATGTGGTTAAAAGAATTAGGTGATTTAAAAAAGAAATTATAATGAATTTTTAAAATTAGTTTAAAAATGACAAAAAAAACCTCCAAATATAGTAAGACAATCAAATAGTCAAAATGTAAGTACAACTAATGCAAAAAGTAGAAGACAATTATTTCCAAATAAATAGATTAATTAAATAAGTAAATCATATAAATATTGAATATTATTAAAGTCATTATTTTCTTCTATAATTGGGAAAAAATTTACAAAATTATTTTTTTGATAAATATTAATCAAATAATCTTCGGTTTTATTTCCAGGTTCTTCGCTTAATATTTTAATATTATATGGAATAACATCTTCAAAACGAAATACTTCTAAAATTGCATTGTCATAATAATGTAAATTTAATACATATTTACATTTTTTAAATATTTCTTTTAAATCAGTATTAAATAATTTTTCAAAAATTAATAATTTATAATCTAATTTATGATAAATTATATGATTTTTTAAATTATTTAATATATTCTTTCGTCTATTGTTTAATGTTCCAATAAATAATATATTTTTTTTATTATTTTCTTTCAAATTGTTTTCTATAATTTCAAAATTATATTTACAAATTGGAATATATGGAATATAAATTTTTACTATGTTTCGTATTAAATTCGGATAATAATCTAAATTTACAATACTATAATCATAAATAGCATAAGAAGTAAGCATTAAATGTAATATTGTTTTATTAAGTTTATGATAATAATATAAATTTTGATTTAATTGCTCTATTTGAAAAATAATATATTTATTAGGTGGTAAATAATTAATATTTTCATTTAATAAACTTATTGTTCCAATAAACAATAAATATAAATTTTTATTATTTTGTGCTTTAAAAATAAGAGAATCAAAAATATTAGTATAAATTACACAACGAATTTTATAAAATTTTAAATAATCTCTCAATTTTTCTGCAAATAAAAATGTAAAATTTGTAGTTATAATATATATTAATTTAATATTTTCATTGTTTTTTATATCATCTAACATAATTAAAAATATTTAATTACATAATTAATAATATTTATAATTTTAAATATTTATAATAATAATTTATAATTTTAAATATTTATAATAATAATTTATAAATTAAAACCAGGGTTTTTGTTCTAATGTTTTATTTGTTTTAGATGAATATATAGGTGCACTCATAGGCATGTGCATGGTACTAGCATCTTGTTTATATTTTAAGTATGCTACTGCTTCACTATATACTTTAGGAATGCAAAAATTTAATACATAATTATTTAATTCATTTACTTGTGTATTTAGATTAGTATCTAAATTTTTTGAATATTGTAAATACATACTTCTCATTACCATAACAATATTATCTTCAGGTTGTTTATCTATCATTATTTGTGAATTGGATTTTTCATAAACACCATTAATTAATAAATTTTGAATATTTTGTATATTTTGTTTAGAAAAAAATAAATCACTTAATTTAGATCTTTCAAAATTTCCTGTTAAACTATTTAAATAATTAGTATTACTATTAACTGGTATTTTATCCATCATTGAAAATTTAGTTGTTACATTTGGACCTAAAATATTTACTCTTCCATTACCTTGATTATTCATATAAAATAATAATATATTTTAAATTATTAAATAATATTTAAATATATATAATGTTAAATTTCTTATTAAATATTTTTAATTCTATTAAAGAATTTATTAATAATTTAAATAAATTTAATAAAACAATATTATTTAGTGCAATAGTAATATTAATAATAGTATTAATTATAATTGGAGTTATGTTAAATTATGCTTTATTTAATGATAATTATCCTCCAGTAATTTCAGATTGTCCGGATTATTGGGATGTTAGTTTAAATAGTGATAATCAAGTTGCTTGTCATAATATAGTAAGACAAAATACAGGTACTTGTAATAATAATACTTATCCAGTTGAGCAATTTTATGCTTATGCAAGTAATCCAAAAGATGTAATTTGTGCAAAATATAAATGGGCTAAAGAATGTAATATTTCTTGGGATGGTATTACTAATAATAATCAAGCTTGTCAATAAAAATTAATATAAATTAATAAAAATTAATAAAAATTAATAA
>TARA_Y100000385_G_scaffold267133_1_pt1 | contig 15543 bp, 11 predicted proteins | sample TARA_Y100000385 | Tara Oceans TARA_Y100000385 (sample SAMEA2620980) | marine metagenome | biome: marine biome (ENVO:00000447); feature: surface water layer (ENVO:00002042); material: "saline water (ENVO:00002010), including plankton (ENVO:xxxxxxxx)" | depth 5 m
GGGATTCGTAGGGTTTAAAAAAGATTTCGGACGAAGCGCAACACCCAACCCACCTAAATTATTATTTAAAGTAAATCCTTGGTTCTGTAGTTCGCCTATTCCGAAAACAGAGTATGGCGAAATGGTGTTCTGCTGAGCCACTAAAAAAAGCGGCAAACAAAACAACCCGAAAAAGATTTTTTTAACTCTTGTTATCTGCATTATGTGTCAATATAAAATTCATTCCCTTTAAAAGTAAGTCTGCGTCGGCAAAGATGCCGCTTTTTAATTTCTTATCAAAGAATGGGGCGTCGCCTCCAGTAAGAATTACAATTATTTTAGAATAACGCTTTTTGTACGCATCTATTGTTCCCTGTAATTCTTGTGTCATACCCATAACAACACCTGATAAAATAGCCTCTTTAGTATTTATACCCAACAAGTCTAAGGGGTTTGACGGTTCTACTAGCGGGAGTTTGGCTGTATAGCTCTGTAGTGCTTTTAAACGCATGTGTAAACCCAGAGAAATTGCCCCCCCTAGATAAGTACCCCCTGACTCAATAAAATCGAACGTCATACAGGTGCCTAAATCAACAATTAAAACAGGTTTCCCGGGGAAAGTAAAAAGCCCTCCAGCTACTAATGCCATTCGATCAGACCCGAGGCTTGTTGGTGGGTTATATGTGTTTGTGAAAGGCATGGTGAGCCTCTCTAACATCTGTGGCTTTAAGCCCCTGGCTTTTAATTGGCACAAAAGCTCTTTGGAAACAATCTTTACACTGCTCAATAAAACACGCCCAATGGGCCTTTTGATGTTGTCAATCTCCCCTAAGAAATCAGCGTGGCTTCCACAGCCTCTATGCTGAATTTGATTGCCTACAAATACGCCATACTTTATCTTACTGTTTCCTATGTCTATCATTAAATCCATAAGCGATTACATCTTTCAAAAGTAAGAATATTGAAATAATTATCGGGTTTTATTTGATAGATAGATTGCATCTGGTTATATTTGCCCGCATATCTCAGAGGTGCTATAGCTCAGTTGGTAGAGCAAAGGACTGAAAATCCTTGTGTCCCTGGTTCGATTCCAGGTAGCACCACAGAAAAAAGAACCAACTCCCTAAACCGTGAGGGTCGGTTTTTTTTTGTTTAAATAATTTGTTCATGATACACACTACATCGCTTTGAATTATAATTTAAACTTCAGGGTCTGTATTCGTAAGACTAGTCATAGTGTGTTGTGAATACCACCTTCACCTGTAGCCAAAGTAATTGCACATCTTAATGGGCAGTTAATTTCCTTCTAAAATTTGTGAAACATACCACTGACATAAACTTATATTTACTATTTCTTGAGAGGTCTTTATTTGATAACCTTGACCTGGGAGAAGGTTTCCAATTCCATTGAAATTAAACTCTGGTAAATATGCTGCACCATAATTATCTTTTGCAATAACAATGCTTTCTGCATAACCAGACAATGCGTTGCTAATGTTTATTGGACTTGGGCAACCATAGCCGATCATGTTCCATCCTTCCGACAAAATTAATGGTATATTCCAAGACTCAATAGCGCTCTGAAGGTAGGAGCTCTCTGCTAGGCAATACTCTTGGTTTGCAAGCTCTATTTGTAACTCACCCAGGGTATGTTCAAGGCTTGCAATGGAGTCCATTAATTCTGCCAAATCTATTTCATGCTGAAAAACGCAAGAGGAATCATCTATTGTTGAGGATAAATCAAAGTTTAGGGCAATATCGTTAGTACAACCTGTTAGTGCTAGAAGTTGGCTAAAAAAAACAAAATCATCTATTAAATTAATGCTGTTTTCGGTGTAACTATCTGAGCCAGAAATGTAATTTGCTACCGCTATATAATTATTACTTTCTGTAGTATCTGAAATATTAGATTCCCTCACAAGCCAAACTATCTGATCCCCCTGGCTAAAACCGTCTTTTTCTTCCGTAGTATTGTCGTCTGCATAAACGGCAACGGACCCAGGGCCACCCTCCCAAACAGAAAACCCACCACAATTGAGGCCGCCATTTGAGTTTGCATAAAACGCTCCAATCTCAAAGCCTCCTAAAACCGTGGAGTCGTCTTGAATAAGTTGCTCCATAAGGTAGGTCGCGTTTGTCCCCGTATTAATTTCCTCTTGATTCTGGGGCCATCGGATGGTGGGAGGGTATTCACAACTCCCGTTGCTAAGGTTCGCGTCAACAAAAAAATTGATAGCCTCGGGATTCTTACAACCCTCAATGCAGGTCGGAAAGGTTCCTAGCGATTCTTCAAACTGTATCGGATAACTTTTTACGCAAACGATTGGGTTGTTGCTTACGTTAAGGCTAATCATCGATTCCGGGATGGGGGGTAAATAACCTAAATCATTATTTTGGATTCGCAAAGTCTCTATTGTTTCGGGTAAAGCGTAAATCTCGCTTATCTGGTTGCCATAACAGAGAACTTGCACAACCTTGTTAGGAAGCGCGGGTAGAGATGTTAAATTATTGTAAGCGCAAAACAAAATTTCTAGACTGTCTGGTAGATTCGGGAGGCTTGTGAGCTCGTTAAAGCAGAGCTTAAGGTCCTCTACGCTTTCTGGAAGTTGGGCGATCGAGCTTATCGAATTGTGCCGCAAGTCGATACTAACAATGTTTTGAGGAAGGTCCAAAACTTCGCTAAGGTTGTTCCACTTTCCATAAAGTGTTGTAATCTGGCTGGGAAGGGTCGGGAAAGATTGTAAGTTATTATTTTCGCAAGACAAATATTCTAAATTAGAAAATAACCCTATTCCATTAATGTTTTCTAGGCCTAAATCGTCGAGGGTTAATTCAGTAATGGTGGAGGCTACTTCTGAGTCAATCTGTCCATTATGAATTAGGTTGGGGAAATTTTCGCTCAAATAATTTAAAAATGTGCTATCCTGGGTGTCTTCCGAGGGCTCACCAGATTCTGTCACCACCGTAGGGTTTTCTTCTAACTCTAGGGCCACAAGCAGAGAGTCTAATTGGACAAGAACTGAAGTTGGGTAGTCTGCGCAGTTTGGGTAAAGGGTCATGATAGAATCTATCTGAGCCTGTGCATCTTGTGCGAAACTATTGGCTTGAAAGCAAAACACGAAGAGATAAATTAACTTTTTCATCCGATGAATATTAAATTCTTTACAAATTTAAGGATAAAAAAAGGTACACAAACAAAAAAGCCCTTCTAAAAAAGGACTTAAATAGTATTCTTTGTCTATTGTTTCTTAAAAACGGAATACAGAACAAGTAGGGCGGCAACTCCTATAAAATTATTTTGCCCCAAGGAATTAATTGCATTCTGAATATTCAGAATGGGGTTCCAACCCAAAAGGTCTTCTCCTATGATCAACTGAACTACAACACCTAAACATAAAATTGGCACGGTAATCTCCACGGCCTCCCGTAAATACTTTTTAATCTTCTTAACGGTTATTTTTATGTCTTCTTTCATTTGGTCTTATTTTTAAAAGTTAATAAATATTAAGCCCCGGGTGGGGCTTAATATTTATCTAATTACTTCTTTAGGAAAGACAAAACAACCAACAAGGCTACTAGTCCAACAAATCCTCCGCCAGCAAATTGAGCTACCAAACCGGTAATGTTGTCAATTACTGTAAAAGGAGATCCTGCTCCTAATAAAATTTCGGCGACTATTCCGAGCCCCAACAGAGACATCAATAATCCCACGATTCCCGAAATAAACGAACCTAAATTTTTAAACACTGCATCCATAATAAAGAATTTTTAGTTAATAGGCTCAAATATAATGAGATACATTAGTGGTTTCCAAAAAAAAATCTTTAGTGTCAAAATATATCTAATTTTTTAAGACCTGATTATTAGGTGTTTGTGTTTTGTGTTTTCTTAGTCATTTTGGGCTTTGAGGCTCCATTCTATTTATTCCGAGGTCCTTTCTAGGTACAGTTATCAACATCGCTTCGTTAATAATATTGAAGGTCGCTAAACCCCATTCTCACTGTTTTTCAGTGGTTTAGATTCCTTGTTTTTTAAGTTTTTCTACTTTTCTTAAGTTTTTCGTCTTTTTGGCTCAATTAAGCCCCATTTCGGCCTTAATCTGACTTATTTTATCTTGCATCTTCTCGGTTTCTTGTTCAAACTCTGCGTTTTTATCTATTTTTCCTTGAACAGAAAAGTAAAATTTTATCTTGGGTTCGGTGCCTGAGGGTCGCGCGGTAACTCTTGTTCCCTGATGGGTAATAAACTGTAAAACGTTTGATGGGGGAAGACCTGTCGTTTCTTTAAGAAAGTCTATTGTCTCGGTAACAACTTCTCCAAAGAGCTCTTTTGGGGGGTTATTTCTTAGCTCCTGCATCATTTCTGCTATCTCTATAGACCCATTTCGTCCTTTTTTAGTGATAGACAAGAGGTCTTCGTAATAAAAGCCGTGCTCTCTATACATTTCCATCATTAAATCGAAGAAGTCCTTTCCTTGGTTTTTTGCCCAAGCCAGCATTTCTGCAATTAGTGCGCACGAAATAACGGCGTCTTTGTCGCGCACAAAATCTCCAGCCAAATAACCATAGCTTTCCTCTCCCCCACCAATAAAAACTTCTTTTCCTTCTTTTTCCCTAATTAAAGCGCCAATGTGTTTGAACCCTGTTAAGGTGTTGTAGGACTTAACCCCGCTTGCTTTAGCTAAAGCGTCTATTAAATATGTGGTCACAACCGTAGTTGCCACAAATTGCTTACCGTCGATGTTTCCTTTCTCTTTCCACTTAATTAGCAAGTAGTTTAAGAGTAGGGAGCCTGTTTGATTCCCATTCAAAAGAACAAACTCTCCTCGCTTGTTTGGAACAGCTATACCTACTCTGTCGGCGTCTGGATCTGTACCCATTACAAGGGCGGCTCCCACTTTCTTGGCTAGTTCTATCGCTAACTCTAGAGCTTCTGATTCTTCTGGGTTGGGGGATTGAACTGTTGGAAAGTTTCCGTTTATTTCGTCTTGAGAGGTAACTGTTATAACCTTTTTAAAACCAAACTCTTTGAGGGTTTTGGGAACCAGCACTGAACCAGCCCCATGAATTCCGGTAAAAACAATGGGAATGTGCGCCTGCTTGGAAATGTCCCCTGGAGATAGGCTGAGGGTTTTTATTTTTTCTATATAAACCTTATCCATATCATCTCCCAAATAATGAATTAGCCCCGGTTGTGGCTGAAACTTCACTTGGTCTATTCTAAGATTACGGACTTTGCTTATTAACTCTTTATCGAAGGGGCTAACAATTTGAGCCCCATCCTCGCCATAAACCTTAAACCCATTATATTCTTTTGGGTTGTGCGAAGCTGTTATAACAATCCCCCCCTGACAGCCTAGTTCGCGAAGAGCGAAAGATAGCTCTGGAGTCGGGCGAAGCGCGCTAAACAAATGAACATGAACACCATTAGACGCTAGAACCTCAGCTGCTCTTTGCGCGAAAAGTGGTGAATTATTTCTACTATCATAAGCAATTGCTACAGATATTTCTTGGCCGGGGTAAGATTCTATTAACGCTGTGGCTAACCCTTGTGTTGCCTTACCTATAGTATAAACGTTTATTCGGTTTGTGCCAACCCCCATGAGGCCGCGCATCCCTCCTGTGCCAAAATCAAGATCTTTATAAAAGGCTTCTATTAGGGGCTCCCCCCTTTTTTCTATAAGCTCTGACACTTTTTTTCTTGTGTCCTCGTCGTAATCTTTTGACAACCATTTCCTAGCTAAACTTAATGCTTGTTTTTCTGTCATTCTGGTATTTCTTTGTTTCTATAAACTATGTTTAATATAACTGCTAAAAGTAAAAGTAAAATTCCAAAAACACTAAAAACCGAATATGTTTCGCCAAAAAAGAAATAGCCATATAGGAAAGCAAACAAAACTCCTACATACTTGAAGCTCATGGTGTTTCCCGCTAAATCGCTTTGGATTCCCTTAGTCATAAAAATCTGTGCTAGCTGGGTTAAAAGACCTAAAAGAAGTATAAAAAACCAGTCCACCCCTTGGGGTTTTACCCATTGAAAACAAGTTAAAAGACCCATTATAGGTGTGGCAACAAGTGGAAAATAAAAAACAACCACTAAGGGGTCTTCGCTGGCTCTTAAAAAACGAATACAGTTGTAAGCCAATCCGGAAAGGGCGGCTGAAAGGACTCCTAAGGCTACAAACTTTATCGAAATTTGTCCCGACAAATCAAAACCTTTAAGCATTATTACACCTAAAAAAGCAATGAGAAAAAAAAACCACTGCCTTAGCTTTACCTTTTCTTTTACAATCCAAACCGCAAAAATAGCAGTAAAAATTGGTGATAGGTATTGAATGGTTACCGCCCCAGCTAGTGGAATGTTTTGAAGGGTGAAGAAAAACAAGCTAAGGGCTGTTGTACCTATAATCCCCCTTAAAAACAACACCACTCTGTTATGACCCAACAGTGGAACTTTTCTTTTTTTGAGACTAAAAAAACAAAGAACGAGAGAAATAAGAGATCGAAAAAAAACTAACTCAAATACCGGAATATGAGGAAGAGCTTTTACACAAAGGTGCATTAAAGAAAAAGCAAACGATGAAAAGATCATTAAACGAGCCGCCTTATTCATTTACTGTTTTTTTACAAATATAGTGTAGTATAAACCATTCTTTGAAGGTTTTGCGCCTATTTTAATCTTATACTTTCGTTAGGAGGTAACCAAATTTTATATCTTAGCTATTATCCGTAAACCTCTATTATGACCCAAAAACATAAAAAAAAACTCTTTCTCTTTGATGCCTTCGCCCTCATATATAGAGCCTACTTTGCCTTTGCAAAAAACCCTCGAATCAACTCAAAAGGACAAGACACGTCTGCTGTTTTAGGGTTAGTCAATACACTTATGGATGTTCAAATGAAAGAGCAGCCTACACATTGGGCTATCTGTTTTGACACCTCTGAACCAACAGAAAGACATGTTGAATATAAAGAATATAAAGCCCAAAGAGAGGCTATGCCTGAAGGTATTTCTTCTGCTTTACCCTTTATTTTTGACCTGATGGACGCATTAAATATACCTGTTATAGCAAAGCCAGGGTTTGAAGCAGATGACGTTATTGGCACGCTCGCAAAAAAAGCTGAAAAGGAGGGTTTTACAACCTATATGATGACCCCAGACAAAGATTTTGCGCAGTTGGTCTCAGACAATATTTATATGTATCGCCCCCCTCGAATGGGAAGTGGTCCTGAGGTGTGGGGAATTCCTGAGGTACTTGAAAAGTTTAAAATAAAAAGAGTAAGCCAAGTTATTGACTATCTTGGTATGATGGGGGACGCCTCAGACAATATTCCAGGTATACCTGGGGTGGGTGATAAAACAGCAAAAAAGTTCCTTTCTCTATATGACAGCATGGAGGGTTTATATCAACACACAGAAAATCTTAAGGGTAAACAAAGAGAAAAAGTAGAGGAAAACAAGGAGTTAGCTTTCTTGTCTAAAAAACTAGCGACCATTAATCTGCGGGTTCCCGTCTCTTTTGATGCCGACATGCTTGTTCGAAAAGAAATGAATAAAGAGGCTGTCAAAAAAATATTCAAAGAACTAGAGTTTCGTCGACTTTCTGAGCGCTGGTTTGGATTACAAAAAAACCTCTCAAAAGTAGAGGTGGTTGATAAAAAAAAATCTTCGACCTCCTCTCAGGTAGACCTTTTCTCTGGTGAAACCGAACAAAGCAACTTGTTTGAGGGCGACTATGAAACTATAGAAATATCTAAGCCTCTTTATAGGCTTGTTGATAATCCGGCGTCTTGCTTGGCTCTTGTGGAGCGATTAATTACATTAAAGTCTGTGGCTTTTGACGCGGAGGCCTCCTCGCTCGACGCTTTAAAAGCAGAAATTACAGGGCTTTCTTTTTCGTGCAAAACCAAAGAGGCTTACTATGTGCCTATTCCTTCTATGGAGAAACAGAGATCTAAAATCCTTTCTATTTTTAAACCCTTCTTTGAAAACGAAAGAATTGAGAAAGTGGGACAAAATATAAAGTATAACCTTCATGTCCTTGCAAATTACGACATTCATTTAGCTGGAACCTTGTTTGATACGATGATTTCACACTACCTTCTTCAAGCAGATATGGGGCACAGCATGCCGGTTCTTGCAGAAACATATTTAAATTATACTCCTATAAAAATTGAAGATTTAATAGGAAAAGGAAGGGGTCAAATTAATATGCGCGACCTTCATCCCTCTAAAATTAAAAACTACGCTTGCGAAAAAGTAGACATCATTTGGAGGTTAAAAGAGGTGTTTACCCCTTTATTAGAAAAAGAGGATATGATGTCTCTTTTTAAAAATATTGAAATGCCTTTAATCTTTGTGCTATCAAAAATGGAGCGTGAAGGTATTAATTTAGACTGTGAAAGTTTAGCGCTTTTTTCTAAAGATCTTGTCTCCTCTGTTATTAAACTACAAGAAGAAATTTATAACCTAGCAGAGGTAGAGTTTAATATTACTTCCCCGAAACAGTTGGGTGATGTGTTATTTAATCACTTAAAACTAGACGACAAAGCAAAAAAAACAAAAACTGGCCAGTTTTCAACATCAGAGGATGTCCTTATTCGGCTGACAAAAAAACATCCTATTGTTGAAAAAATATTAAATTTCCGCTCTTTACAAAAACTTCTCTCTACATACGTTGGCGCCCTACCCAACTTGGTAAACCCAAAAACAAAAAGAATTCACAGTTCTTTTAATCAAGCAGTGGCAGCTACGGGAAGACTTAGCTCAAACAACCCCAACCTTCAAAATATTCCTATTAGAACAGAAAGGGGCCGAGAGGTAAGAAAAGCATTTGTTCCTAAAAACGACCAATACTTACTTCTTGCGGCCGATTATTCTCAAGTAGAGCTTCGGCTTATTGCTCACTTAAGTGGGGACCCAATAATGATAGACGCATTCAAAAAAGGCTTAGATATTCATGCTATTACCGCGTCTAAAGTGTTTAATGTTCCCCTTAATCAGGTCAATAGAGAAATGCGTGCCAACGCTAAAACAGTTAATTTTGGAATTATTTACGGTGTTTCTGCTTTTGGCCTGAGTCAACAATCTAGTTTGTCAAGAAAAGAGTCTAGTGAAATCATTAAAAATTATTTTGAAACCTACCCTAAACTTAAAATATATATGGATGCAAATATTGCTTTTGCACGAGAACATGGTTATGTAAAAACGGTGATGAATAGAAAAAGGAGGTTAAAAGATATTAATTCTAGAAATAGTGTTGTTCGTGGTCATGCAGAAAGAAATGCAGTAAACGCTCCTATTCAAGGTTCTGCAGCTGACATAATTAAAGTGGCTATGATAGAAATTGACAAGACGATAGATAGGCTTGGTTTGAAATCTAAATTACTTTTACAAGTACACGATGAACTCGTTTTTGATGCAAAGAAAGACGAGTTAGATGTTTTAAAAACCTTAGTAAAATCTGCTATGGAAGATGCATACTCTTCTTCTGTTCCTTTAGTTGTTGATTTAGGAGAGGGTTTAAATTGGTTAGAAGCACATTAATCTCTATTCTTTCTAGTTCTTAAACTTGGTTTGTTGTACAAAAACTACCCTTCTTTGGAATGGTTGTATCTTTAAGAGCATTGTAACCGCCTTTAACGTTAATAAGCTTTTCATATCCTTTTGATTTTAATATAGAAATAAATATAACTGAGCGATAACCTCCCGCACAATGAATGTGATACGTTTTATCTTTATCAATATTCTCTTCTGTGTTTCTAAGTAAATAATCTAATGGAAAGGATAATGCTCCTTTAATGTGCTCAGAATTAAACTCTCTTGGCTTTCTCACATCCACTATTTCTACTCCTCCATAAAGTTCTTCTAAATCTTCTGCTTGCTCACTTGAAATGGTTGCTTTTTTTCTTCCGGATTTTTCCCAAGCTTCAAAAGAACCAAAAAGATAGCCACGAGTATTATCATATCCTACGCGAGCCAGTCTTTTCACTACTTCTTCTTCTCTTTTTTCTGGACAAACAATTATTATTTTTTGTTTTAAATCTTCTATTAGACTTCCTACCCAAGGAGCAAAGGCGCCGTCTATTCCTATAAACCAAGAATTAGGAATATGGCCTTCACTAAAATCTTTTTGACTACGTACATCCAGTATTAAAGCTCCTCCTTTTACTTCTTTATCTAATTCTTCTAAGTTGAGAGCTTTAGTTCCTGTAGAAATAATTACATCTATTTCTTTATTTTCCTTTAATGAATTCATTTGGGCATTCTTGGGAAAATATTGAGGCGAGGGAAGAATACCCTCTAGGAGTTCCTTTATAAACTCATCCTTTGTCATGTCTGCCCTAAGTGCATAATTTGTCTTTTTCTGGTTTCCCAACTTATCAAAAGTTTCTTTACTCATACTTTTTCCGCAGGCGGACCCTGATCCATGTGCGGGATAAACTATTATATTATCATTTAGTGGTAATATTTTTTTGCGAAGAGAATCAAAAAGAAGCCCTGCTAGATCTTCTCTACTTAATTCTGTTTTTACTGCTAAATCTGGTCTTCCCACATCTCCAATAAATAAAGTGTCTCCTGAAAATAAAGCTTTCTGCTCTCCTTTTTCATTAATCAGTAAATAACATGTAGATTCAAGAGTATGGCCTGGTGTATGGATTGCTTTTATTTTAATATTACCTAAAAATAAATATTCTCCATCTTTTAATTCTTTAAACTTAAACTCTGCCTTTGCTTTAGGACCGTAAACTATCTCTGCCCCTGTTTTTTTTGACAAATCCACGTGTCCAGAAACAAAATCAGCGTGAAAGTGTGTTTCTAAAATATATTTAATTTTACAATTTCTTTGTTCTGCTCTTTGTATATAGGGTTTAATTTCTCTTAAAGGATCTATTATTAAACACTCTCCCGCAGACTCAACATAGTAAGCTGCTTCTGATAAACATTTTGTGTAAATCTGCTCTATCTTCATTTTCTTTACTTTAATATCTACTAAATCTATTCTATTATTTCCTTAAAAATTATAAAAAGGGATATGATTAAAATAAAATAACCAAATATTTTTTTTAGTTTATTACCTTTTATATTTCTTCCTCCATAACTACCTATTAGGATTCCGATGACAGAGAGAAAAGAGAAAAAAAATAGAAAATCCCAAGATATATTAAAAGAATTAGATATATCTCCTGCAAAACCCACTAAAGATTTTATCGAAATAATCATTAAAGAAGTACCTACGGCTTTTTTCATAGATAATCCTGAGAATAAAATAAGAGCTGGTATAATTATAAACCCTCCTCCCACTCCAATTAATCCGGAAAGTATGCCTACTAAAATTCCTTCTATTGTAATATTTAATATATTATTTTTTCTTTCTTTTATTTTTAGTTTTTGTTTTTTTAAACCAATCATGGATAGAGCAGAAAAAAACATAATTATAGAAAATAAAACCATTAAGGTTGTATTTTTACTTACTGTAAGTCCATTATAATTGATTATAATATCAGGAATAGAGGGAATAATTATTTTCCTTGTATAATAAATACTTAAAAGAGAGGGTGTAGAAAAAAGTAAGGCTGTTTTTATGTCTATATTTCCTTGTTTAAATTTTGTTATAACACCAAATAAAGATGTTATACCCACAATAAAAAGAGAATATGAGGTTGCTAAAATAGGCTCTATTCCTATTAAATACACTAAAACAGGAACAGTTAATATAGATCCTCCGGCTCCAACTAATCCTAGTGTTATACCAATAAAGACCGCAAAAAAATAAACTATTACCTCATTCATATAGTTAAAAAAACATCCTTTAAGGTGTTTTTTTTTACATGTTTGCCTTCAAAAAATTCATTATATCACCTTTACTTTTTGGTTTTAATACTATTTCCATATTACTATTAAGTATAAAGTAAGAAGGTGTTTTATTTATTTTATAATCTTTACAGACAGGAGAATCATAATTTTTAAACTGACACACATTTATCCAATTAAAATTATTACTTATTATCTCTTTTTTCCATTTTTGTTCGTTCATATCTAAAGCTACAGCAATTACTTCTAAACCTTTTGATTTATATTCATTATAAACACTTACAAAACCTGGTAAATCTCTCATACAATGTGGACAATGTGTTGCCCAAAACATAACCATAGTATACTTATTATTTTGTGATGTATTTTTTAAATTTATTTCTTGACCATAATTACTTCTTATTGTAAAATCTGGTGGTATATTTCCTACTTGTAGATTTTTTATTAATTCTGCTTTTTGTTTTAGTAGATTATTTATTTCTATTTCTCCACAAGCTTCTCCATAAAAGTATTCTTCCATAATATAAGTTGCAACATCTTCCAATCCCGAACCATAAAATCCATCTAACAGGTTGTATAGAGCAAATTCAAAAACTTTTTCATTTGCTTTTGATTTTTTCATTATATCATCTACAGCATTATAATATCCTATCTCTGTATGTCCGCTATGCTTTATTATATAATCTTGAAAGCGAGAGGAATATACATCTGATCTAATAAAATTTTCGTTTTCAAAATCTAAATCATCAAAATATGCTTTTTTATCTTCTGCATTTTTTGCTTTACTTGCTACTTTTGCTTTTGAAAAGAAAGATTTGGGATACTTATTTATAACTACTTGAATGAAATTAAATAACTCTTTTTCTTGTTTATTTATTTCATTACTCATTTCATTTACCTTTACATCATTCTTTTGGGATCTAAACTGTCCTCTTTGTTTTTTTAAAGATTTTATTGTTTTCTGTACTACTTCGTCCTTCTTTTTAAATTCCCAATAAGCTTTATTCTCATCCGATGTTATTATTTTAACACCTCTTTCTAAACGAACTTGACTAAATTGAATATGAACTAATGGCTCTTTATCGTTTAAAATAAGTTCTATTATATTATTATCATTTGAGAGACTTAATTTATAATAACCTTTTTCTCTTTTCTTTTTTCCAAAATTGAAAGACCCGTCTGCAGAAACCTTTGCACTATCTATTACATATTTATATTTTCCTTCTGTACGATGCAGGAACATGTATTTTCCGGCCTGTCTTTGTATAGTAAATTCTCCTTTTAACACAATATCTTTAAGGGGAGATATTTTTATTTCTTGTCCTTCTATATTTGTACAAGAAATAAATGCAAAAACGAATAATGTATAAACTAAAATATTTTTCATGTTTTTTTCTTTTATTCTGAGTAACAAAAATAAGTAAAATTTTCAAAGCACTTAAATAGATAATAAACTATCATATTATTATTATTATATTTTTTAAAAATAAAAAGAAAATAATAATAATTATAATGTGCTGTTAATAAACTGTATAATTTTTATTATTAATTTTTGTATTTATAAGTTATAAAAAAAAATGAACAAACAAACAAATAAAAAAAATTGTAAAACACTGAATAACAAACTAATTAAAAGATATAAACAAGTGTTAGTAAAATAAAAAAGAATAATTTTTTAATTATTTTTAATTATATTATTGTTAAAATATAAGAGATATTTTGAGTACAAAAAGAGTATAAGAATTAATAAAACAAACTTATTAATAAATTATATTAATCAAAGAAAAAAAATAACGTAAAAAACAACATAAATTTATTACAAGTAACTGACAGATAAAAAGAATATTAAAAATAAAAAGTTAATAAAACAAAGCTGATTACGAGGATACTAAAGAATAAATGAACAACAATAAAAAAATGTTAAAAAGAAAGAAATTGTATATTTGAATATAAATAATAAGCCATGAAAATAGCAATAGCCTCAGATCATACAGGAGTTAAACATAAACAAGAAATAATTAATTTTCTACATTCAGAAAATATTAAAGTAAAAGATTTTGGGCCAGAAAACGAAAAAAGAGTAGATTATCCAGATTTTGCCCATCTAGTAGCAGAATCAGTAAAAAGTAAAGAGGTAGATTTTGGTATTTTATTTTGTGGAACCGGAAACGGAATAAATATGTGTGCAAACAAACACCAAGAAATACGTTCTGCCTTGTGTTGGAAAAAAGATATAGCCCAATTATCTCGCCTACATAATAATGCAAATATTCTTACCATGCCTGCTCGTTTTATTTCATTTAAAGAAGCAAAAGAGATCACAAAAGAATTTATTGAAACAAAATTTGAGGGGGGTAGACATATAAATAGAGTAAACAAAATTGCTATTTTATAATATTTAAAAAATATTCAAAGGTAATTTTTAGAATAAAATATTTATAAGAAAGCTTCCGGATCACAGAAGCGGCAAGGTTCTTCTCTATTTTTGTGATGAAATGGTATATTAGGATCAAATAAATCTTTTATTAATTCCACCAACTCTTTTTCAAACACCCCTAAAACCTTATGGTTCATATGTGTTTTACCACTCTCTTCTCCGTTAAAAGAAGCGGCCATAAAACCCTTTTTTAATGATCGAAAGCTAATAATACCAGCATAAAAAGTATAATTTTTAGGGTGTAATTTGTGGAACAAGTATGCATAGAAAAAGAGTTGAAAAGCTTTATTATAATTAAGGTCTCTAACAACTTTTCTCATATCATCACTTTTTAACTCTCCCGGGTTTACTAAACCGGTTTTATAGTCTATAATTCTTAAGGAGCCGTTAAATAAATCAACTCTATCAGCATTTCCATTTAAAAAAATAGGAAAATCGAAGCCTTCAACATTTATAATATTTTTAAACACCTCTTCTACTGCTTTTATTATAATCTCGTCTCCCGAATTAACCATTGATAATTCTTTGGATATAAAAGATTGAGAAAAATGTTCGGCAACGGTATAGATAAGTTTGTTTTTTCCTGTATTTATTTTTCCTTTCTTAAACTCTTTAGAGAAAACCTCCTTTGTTTTTTTAGGTACTTTTTTTAATAAAGTATTTAATATATCTGGAGTTAAAATAAGGTTTAAACTTTCCTTGTAAAGCTCTTCAAGCGTCTGGTGAATAATAGACCCTAAAGTGTTTGCTTCAACTATTTCTTCCAACACATTAGGTTCTTTTACATTCAAGACCTTTTCATAATAAAATTGTAAAGGACAGTTTTTATAAAGGTTTAAGCTAGACGGAGAGAATCCTTTTGTACCTGCTATTTTCTTTAATTTTTTAATTACTTCAAGACTTTTAGGAACTGATAAGTTTTTAGTAATTAAAGGTGTTAGTGGATGAGATAAAACCTCTTGTTGGAAAGAAATATTTTCAGGGTATTTTGGAACGAGTTCATGCTCTAATTGAGATAGAAAGCGGCTTTTTTCTCCAGAACCCATCATATCTGTTTGCGTATTATAAACGAAAGTAACAGAGGAACACCTTTGGATTAATCTATAAAAATGATAAGCAAAAATAGCGTCTTTATCCACATGTGTTGGTAAACCTAATTCTTTACGGATATCAAAAGGGATAAAGGATTGTTCTCTATTTCCAGAAGGAATAACACCTTCGTTCACTGATAGAAGTATAATATGCTCAAAATCAAGGTTTCTAGTCTCCAACATTCCCATTACCTGTAACCCAGAAAGAGGCTCTCCGTAGTA
>TARA_Y100000385_G_scaffold289193_1_pt1 | contig 15536 bp, 11 predicted proteins | sample TARA_Y100000385 | Tara Oceans TARA_Y100000385 (sample SAMEA2620980) | marine metagenome | biome: marine biome (ENVO:00000447); feature: surface water layer (ENVO:00002042); material: "saline water (ENVO:00002010), including plankton (ENVO:xxxxxxxx)" | depth 5 m
GAATGGGGTATAAAATTAAGTTCGATAAGTTCTTTTCGTATTCGTTTTCATTGGATTGCGTCATTTTTGGCTTCCAAGATGGTCAAATAAAGGTGCTGCTAATTAAGCGTGCCATGGAGCCTTATCTAGGAAGCTGGGCCATTCCTGGAGACCTCTTATATCCGGAGGAGGATTTGCCAGATGCGGCGACAAGAATTCTAACTGAATTAACAAGTGTGGAAGATGTCATTTTGCATCAAGGTCGTACTTTTGGAAAACCAGATCGTCACCCACAAGGTCGTGTAATAACCAACGCTTATTTTGCTTTGGTCAAAATAGATGATATTCAGGCAAAGGCCGCTTCTTGGGCTGATGAGTTAAAATGGGTTCCGATCAATGAGGTTGGAGAACTAGCATTTGACCACAATGAAGTACTTGCATCTACGTATCAAATTTTAAAGTACAAATTGAAGAGGGAGCCTGTTTGTTTCGATTTACTTCCTGAAAAGTTCGCATTGAATGAAATGCAGCAACTCTTTGAATATGCCTTCGATATAAGCATGGACAAAGCCAATTTTAGAAAGAAAATCAAGTCCATTCCACTGATTAATTTGAATGTTAAACAAAAGAATGTAAATCATCGACCAGCAAATTTGTTTGAGTTTGACGATTCCGCATATGAAGAGCAGATAAATGAGGGTAATTACACTTTCAAAATGTAATTTTAACGCAATATATTTTGCTTATAGTATTTTATACCATATATTACGGTAGATAACTTAAATAATAATCATATGAAAAGAATAATTACTCTCGTATCACTCATTCTGATTGGTACTTCGCAGTCATTTGCTCAAAACGATGTTGAGTCATCAGCGGCAGACAACTGGATTGCCTATATGAACATTTTCGACCTACCGGCAGACGGAGGTGCGTATCAGTTCGGATCGTCTTGGGCCTTGGTTGATGTTAAGTCTACAGCAGACCTTGGAACCAATACCTTGATATTACAACCTAATTTTAGTACATACGCAGCCAATCCAACCGATGCTTTTTGGGTAAACCAAACGACCGGAGATGGAAATAAAGAAATGGAAGCGTTAACTTTTGTCGAACCGGGACCTAGCTATAATGGTGTTGATTTGACTTTTCACGGTAGAGTTCTTTCACATACGTTAGATACTGGCTATACTGCTCAATTCTTTATTAAAGCACTTGATTCATTGAATGGATATGCAGATGTCTTTGGTGGAGCTCAAGTCTATGACCTGCCAACAAGTGGAAACTTCACTGTTAGCGTTACTGCAGCGGAAATTCCGTCAGGACTGCTCGTTCAGTATGGTTACAGTATTCGAGGTGCCAATTCAAACCCACTTGACGAAGCTTCTTTGGGAAGTGTTGTTATTGGAGCTGAAAACGCAGGAATTAACGAATTAGATGCATCTGATGTCGTACTTTATCCAAATCCAACTACTAACTCAGTTAGTATTACAAGCAATGAACAAATCATTGGTTTTGAAATTCTAAACCTTTCTGGACAAGTTGTAATTTCTGGTGCAAATCCCAGTGCCATAGATGTATCAAGTTTAGAAGCTGGAACTTACTTTGCGCGTGTTGAACTTGAAAACACAACTGAAATAAAGAAACTGATTAAAAAATAATTTTTAATTCACTAGGATAGAAGGGAGGCGTGTTCTCCCTTTTTTTTTCAAATTATGAGATTTTTACTGTGTTTATTGTTGTTTCCTATGTCCGTGAGTGCTCAATATTCGCTTGTTTGGGCGGATGAATTTGATGCGCCCACCTTGGATGGTTCGAAATGGATGTATGAAATTGGCACCGGAAGTGGTGGTTGGGGAAATAATGAATTACAGTATTATTCTGGAAGTCAAAATAACGTCTTTCTAGATACGGGTTATTTGCACATTGTTGCGTTAGAACAATCGTTTGGTGGTGCAAATTTCACTTCGGGAAGAATAAAGACACAGGACTTGTATGATTTCCAGTATGGTAAGATAGAAGCACGGTTGAAGGTTCCTTCAGGCCAAGGATTATGGTCAGCATTTTGGATGCTTGGTTCAAATATTACCACAGTAAGTTGGCCGCAATGTGGTGAAATTGATGTAATGGAGCACGTCAACAACGAACTGATTGTGCATGGCACGCATCACTACAATTACTTCGGGCATACCTATGATGGCGGACAAGTATTTGCCGATGCCTCAGAGTTTCATGAGTACAGCATTGAATGGACACCAAATGAAATCATCTGGTTTTTGGATGGTGTTGAATATTTCCAAACCAACATTGGGACAGGAGCAACAACTAAAGAAGAATTTCACGAGCCATTTTTCTTATTGCTTAATATGGCAGTTGGTGGTAACTGGCCTGGAAGTCCGGACTTAACAACAACGTTTCCGGCTACTATGATGGTGGATTACGTGCGCGTATATCAAGAGATAAACAATCTGTCGGAAGAAACAATAAGTTCTATTGCCCTATTTCCAAATCCTGTAACAGATGTTTTAAGCATTGATGCTGATACAGGTGTTGAAGCTTATACAATTACGAACCTGCAAGGAGAAGAGCTGTTATTTGGCAACTCAAGTACAATTGATTTAAATGAACTGATCCCTGGAATGTACCTTATAAATGTCGAGTTGTCCGATGGTACTTTATCAACAGCATCCTTTGTAAAGGACTAATTCAGAATAAGAGCTCCCCATTTTTTAGGTGACTTATGGAATCCTGGTTCGTGACCACTGTTCCATCTAATTTGTTCCTTTCGACCTTCCAATGTTCCCAGATCGACAGCAATTTCCATGTCTAAGTTAAATCCAGACTTTGGTTGGAACTTGTAAAAAGCATTGGTAGGAATAGCTAATTCTAAGGTGTATCCATCCTTCGTTGAAGTAATCGTGTAGTTAGCCCCGTCGATTATCGAATTACTCTTCCAGTTCCAAACGTATGAATCTTCTCCACAATTAATACCAATGTGTTGATCACTCATCAATAGAAATGAACGTTTCGGATTAGCAGAAGGATTCGTCGAAAATGCTATTTCTATGGCATCTCCTTTCCATAAGTTTTCCTTAGTACCTTTATTCTGTCGTGGCGTATCATCGATTATGTTAAATGCGAAGTACAGTGAGTCTGGAGAATGATTAACAGCGAAAGAGTGACTATCTCCAAATTGAGTTAAAGATCCTTCCCAGTCCTTTAAATTGCCATCTACGCTTATTTTTTCAGCACTCTCATTTGCAATGAATTCATTCTTAAGCTTTTCTGCGAAAGGAATCAGTTCAATGGATTTAATTTCAAGTTCTCCACTACCAAACATTTGAACCATGAATTGTTTGATATTCGAAAGGTCTACGTCAAAATCTTCGTATGGGAAAAGTTGCAAAGGGATGGTAACCTTGTTCCATTCTTTGGTTATTGATTTCTCAGATAAAAATGATTTATTAAATCCTACCCATGCTTGGCCTCCAGAATAATCTTCCAGGCATAGCGCCCATGGTATATTTGTAAAAGGCTTGTCTACTGAGCGTACAGTCATTTCTAATGCAAGGGTATCAGCAACATAGCCCAGATCCTTTCCAGACCAACTATCCCAACCGAATCCCATTCCGACCCAGTCACAATTGCTCCCGCCTTGATCCCACTTTACGCGTAGGCTCTGAGAAGTCTCATCACTTACAATTTTTCCAGTAATGCAATTTGAGCCATCAGATGTCCAAAAATCTCCTAAACTTCCGTTAAAGATTGTCGTTTGCGTAAATCCGCGGATATTGTACTCTTCTACATCGGCACCATCATAAAGCCCCACCTTCTTAAAAATACTTTTTTTGCCTACAACACTCATGTTATCAAAGACCAATGTGTCCTGAGCTTCCAAGGTAAATGCGGAAAGCATTAAAATCGAGAAGAGGATGTTACGGATTAAGAGCTGCATTTTCTGTAAAGATTAAGTAGTCCAATTTTGAGATAGCTAAACCAGATGATGGATCAGCAAGGTGCAACATGTTCACAGCATTAATTTTATCAGGATTATGCACTCCGCCACCTGCACCGTTTCCTTCGAGGTCACTATACTTTACTGAAATTAACCTCCATCCTTCCCAGTCAATTAGTATTTCATAACCGAATTGGTCTTCATTTACAGCATTAAAGGTTCCTCCTTCGTCTTCATCTTCATCAAATTGAAAGAGAACTCGACTGTTTGGAAGTCCAGGCTGCCCATATATAAGCGCATTGAAATAGAGGTTGTCAGCATTGCTAGAAAGTGGAAGAGTTGTTGTTCCATAAGCGGCAGAGTTAAAGTTAACCAAGCCTACAAGCCAATCCCAATTAACGATTCCTTGCATGTTATAATGCGAACCTAATTGCGGGGCAGAACCATCTGTTTTGATATTGAAATCCATATTACCGCCAGACTGAATGAAGGAAGTCCATCCGCCAACCCATCCAGTTTCGAAATCGGCGAGTAGAAAACCAGCATTGGTCTTTGGTGCGTCTATCGTTACTGTCGTAAAGAGCGTATCTGTTTGTCCATTGAAGGAAAGAGCTACGTCACAAATTTCAGCTTGAAACATTGGGAAATTTGTTGTGCTTCCGTTCCATGTGCTTGAGCTAGCCTCCAATACCTTTCCTGTTCCGGTGATGATCTTTTCCGCACCACTTGATTGACCTGTGATTTTTAACTCCCAATCAGAGATAATGCTTATTTCGGCGGTAAAATATACACTTTGACCAGATGTGTAGTCTACGTTAGACTGACTGGCGACCAATGTGTTAATAACGCTGAATTCACCATAAACATCCGTTAAGTTTGGTCCTTCAGTTAGATCAATCTCATCTTTTCGACAGGAGAGAAATGTAAGTCCAATTAATAGTATTAATCCGTATTTTTTCATCTCTTAAAATTTAATTACGTAATAGATCGACATCTGATTAAAGTTGTATGGATTGTCAGCGACGAATGAATTTTTATTCCACTCGTACATGGCGGCTAAATAGATCGTTTTCGAGAAGTCGAATTTTAATCCACCCGCTAAATTAGTTTCTATTCCACTTACTTTAAATTCAGAGTAATTGACAATCACATCATTTGCGTCTCTCACTGGGAGTTGATCCGTTCCTGCACTTTGTAATACGAAGACATTGGCCATTAGCGAAAGTTTATCAATAAACTCAATTTCCAATCCTGCATTCAAGGTTAAAGAACTTAAGTCTACCTCCTCAAACGTAAAATCTCCGTCCCGCGTTGTTTGTTGGAAAACAAGGCCGGCATGAACGCCTAATTCTTTCTTCCAATTCAATAGATTAGATAGGCTGAAATGCGCATCCACGTTCACATAATTAAATGTTTTCAATACGGTAGTTCCCTGTCCTCTTATTTCATTTAGGTAGTAATATTTGGCGCTGGCATCAATGATTTTAGCTGAATCCGAGTAGCTGGCACCGACATAGGCACCTCTTCTGTTAAACGTAGCGATTCCGTAGGGCAGGGCATTATTCACTGCAGGATTGTAATCCATTATTCCTGTTTGAATTCCCACCGAATATAGATTTGGATCATTGTAAAGGTCATACATTGACACTGGTCTCACAATTTGATTGTTTGTATAGCGCTTAAAGAAGTTATTCTGTTGTGAGTAATCGATGCGCTTAGATTGTGCACCAAAGCTTCGGAAATCAGCTCCATTGTCCATGTAACCAACATCGAAACCAAGATTCTTTTTCTTCAGGTTCATATAGGCACGTGCATGAATGAAGTAGTCTTTCAACGTCTCATCTGGAGTTAAACTCATGCCACTGGAAGAGATTCCAGATTCGCCATCAACTCCAAACTTTATCTTGTCGCCTCCAAAAGAAACATCATACGTAAGTGTACTTACATTGTTTGAATAGGCATTGCTGTCTACGGCTGTTCCTTGCAGATCAAAAATACTCACGTGGTTTACACCCAACATTAAGTGCTTGCTTTGAGTGATTACAACGTTACCACCGCCATAGAGACGTTCTAGAATATTATTGAAATCAGTAGGATTGAGACGGGTAATAAATCCGTTGAATTCGATTTCCTTTACAACTTTTGGAAATTGCAAAGCAAAATTGATTGAGGCACCTTGCTGACGCCATGTGTTTTCCTTGTAGAACGATTCGTAGTTGAATATATCTTCTTTGACTCCAAGAGTTCCAACTGAACGTGTTAGTAAATCAGCATTGTGGTTGTAGAATGTATAAGGTGTTAACTTGTAATCTAAATTTCCGATTTGGTAGCGAAGTACTTTTCCTGCTACACCGCGAACATATAACTGTCGAACATCAAATGAGACACCGCCTCCCCAGAATGCGCCAAAATTATTTCGGATCCGAAACATTCCAAGAATCTCTGTACTCTTATTTGGATTGATTTTTATTCCAAGGTCTACTAAAGCATAACCACCTGTGGATTTAGGAGCTGTAACTGAATCGTCTTCAGTGGATGTGAAGTTAGCATGTGAAATTAGCGAACGTGCCCCTCCAATAAATTGTACTTTCTTACCACGCTGTGCAAATGCAGGAGAGATAAGTGTGAGTATAACGAAAATTAAAATGTATTTCATGTTAGAAGAATATTTTTAATTCAACAGTGGTCTCTGTGCCATTGTATTTATCCAAATCGAAACTGTAATCTATATAGTCCATCCATCTTTGACGAACGTATAACCCAACATTTTTAGACAGTTGAAAGTCAAGGCCAATCGCATAACTTATACCTTGTTGGTTTTTTGCCCTCTGACTTATTACGTCGACTTCGGTATTGTCTCCACCGAATATTCGATCGTATCCAAAGTAATTTGACAACACAACCTTCGGAGCCAGAGAATAATAGAATTCAAGCTGGTGATTATAGCTTTGTAAGTAGGAGGCAGTTGAGAACTTAGGTAATGGCGTGAAATCTCGTTGAACAGTATGGTAACCGCCTAAATAGAAGATCATGAATTTCCTGTTGAAAAGTGTGAAGTGGGTTTTATAGCTTACTTCAATGGAGTTAAATCCTTTGGCTGAAATTGAATCCGTTATATTCATGGATTCATAAACTCCGCGGTAGACCTTATTCACATTGCCATAAGGGCCTACATCAGAAGGGAATGCCCATCTCCAAAACCTTGATAGTGCGAGATTGTTCGCCGGATGGCCATACGTTATTCTACTGGAACGTGCTTCTAATTCTTGAGCCATACTATAGCCTATGGTCAGTTTATGTCGTTTGAATTTTAAATCAGTATTTAGAATCAGACCGCGACGGTTATTGGTCATCTGTCCAATAGAAATTAATGAACTTGCAAATGGAAACAATAAAGGTGTTTGTCCACCAACAGCAACATCTGCTTGTTCTGGTGAGTATTCTTCAATTGATGTATTCCAGAAAACTCCGTTGTTGTTAATAACATTCGGGCTGATTTGAAAGTAGCGCACCTCAATTGGGAAGAATGTAAGTTTTTCTGCAAAATTTAGTTTTATATCAATCGCTTCTCCCCATTTACCTTCGCTTGTTGGAGAAAAGTAGTTCCCAGCGCCTATCTCTCCAGAAAGTTGTATGATATCCTTAAAGTGGACTTGGAACTCAGAGGTTATCATATTGAATCCTATAAGATCCTTAGCCAAACTGTCTGAATAGGTTTTACTTCTCAATCCATTTATACTAGCATAGTTTCTACCAAGTTTCTTGGCAATTCGACCGCCCGTAATATTGTTCGGTAGAGGAGCAGCACCGCCATTCAATTGAGATTTACCTTGCATAAAGCTAAAGGAAAAGTCTTGTGGTAAATCAGATGCTTCAAATATGAATCCATGAAATGCTTGTTGACCCCATCGTTCATCTTGAGTCAATGATCCATTTTCATAAAATGAATCGTACCTGTCAAATACATTTCGAGTATTCGGGTCCCAAGGATTTCGCTCAAAAAGGCTAAAACGATTGTATCCCGTATTGGATGCAAAAGTCATAGGACTTAATTTATACCAGTGAATTCCTCCAGTTTTAACTGCAAACGTTCCGAACTTTGTACTATGACTTCCTGCAAGATTGACGCCTAAGAGCAAGCCTTTTACATAATCTTCTTCTAATCCAGTCATTGGAGCCCACATGTATAAATCAGTAGAGAATACCGTATTTTCCCCTGGGGTAACCGTGATAGTTGTACTTAATTGAGGAAGGTTACTGTCATCACCTAGAAACAATCTGTTTTTCACACCCTGCATTTCAGGGTACTGCGTCTTCATAGATGAATATGCTCCCATGAAACGATAGTATCCAGAGATCGAGATGTTCTTTAGTCCCGATTGAAACTTTTTAGGAAACAAACCCCCAGCATTCGGTTTGAACATGCTCGAATCTTGTTTTGACTGACCATAAACTTGACTGGTCATCAATCCAACAAACAGCAATAAGTAATATGTTGTTTTCTTAATAGTCATCCAATTGTTCTAATTCCTGTGTTTTGAATCGAATTCTACTCATCTCTGATTGTGCACTGTTTTGAACATAAAAAGGGATGTTCATATAGGCCATTTTTTCCTTGTCGTCAATGAATACAAATAATCTATATCGACCTTCTGTAATTGGAGCTTTCAGAGAGATTGATGCCGTTTTACTACTCTTAACTTTACCGGTAATTAGAGGCGGTTTGCCTTCAACATCTCCTCCCGTTTTAAGATCAGTGCTCTCAGGATATAATTCCCATGAATAATTTAATTTGTCTAAATTCTTATCTGACGCGAATATTACGACTTCATTTTTGGAACCTGCATCCGTAATGATGTTGAGTACTTCAGAGCTGCCATTAAAATGTACAGAATCAATAGTAGGGGCTCGGTTTTCTGGGTATGCACCGGACCAACAATATTGAAGTTCGTCGAGCGCAGCCGTGGGCATTCCGTCTTCAGTAAATAAGCCGTACCATGTTGAAGTGTACTCTTGTTTTTGTCCCCAGAGAAAACAGAATGAACCGATACATTGTTGTTTTTGAGAACTAATGTACTTCGTGAATCGCTCTAGGTAAGAAGCTGATTTTTCAGTGCTCGTTTGCTCAACAGATGAGTTCCATATTGTTTTTGTGCATTCCCAATGTCCTGTTGGCCCCCATTCAGTAATCATGTATGGCCCTTTGAAATTCCCTTTTTCGATCACTTCTTTAACGACATTAATTCCAGCATATGTGTTAATCCCGTATATATCAATGTCTGGAAGCTCATCCATTACAAATTTTAGTTTTTCAGCATTTGTGCCAGCTGTTACCGTTGAAGTTGGATGATTTGCATCCTCTTCTTGAATCATTTTTGCGATATCATTCACAGCGGCCCAAACCTTTGTATTTGAATAATTCAGTTCGTATTCATTTCCTATTCCCCAAAGCAATAGGGCTGGATGGTCTTTGAATTTTCTAACGTCTTTTCTGAAGTTTTCCAATTGAGCTTTTACAGCCGCCTCATTATCATAGTCAAAACCATGACGTTCATGTTGTACCCAAAGGCCCATCATTACCTTGAGTCCTTTTTTATGAGCGTCGTCTAAAATTTTCATTCCGTTCTCGGTTCCCCAAGTACGAATCGTATTTCCGCCAGCTTCTAAAAGAATGTCTAGATGATGAATTCCCCCCGCCCCATTTATATAGAAGGGTTCGTTATCTACTAAAAGCGACCATTTTCCATCGTTTTGAACCACTTCAACTTTACTTGATTGTGCATAAGATGAGTTCAGTATAAGTATAGCGCACAAAGAAAAGAGAACTTTGCTCTTTTTTCGCTGAAGACTTATTGCCATTGAAAAAATCATGTTATGGTATTTTATACAATAATACAATTTTTTAATTAAAACTGTAATAATTATACAAGATAAGAGAAAAGTACTCTTGTTCAATTCCTAGATCGTAATACTAAGTTGAGTTTGATGAATTGCTCCACAGATTGAGCATCAACTGAGTTCTAATTTAGATTTTTAAAAATAGTTATTGTATTTAGTACTATAAGAAAAAATAATTATATCTTGCTCGTTCGTAAAGAGGATAATTTTGGATTATACACGTCCTTTTTACCTGAAAACATACTTACAACTACATTCAAATAATAGCTATGGATAATCAGTTTGAATTTGTCGACTACTTAGTTTTTGTACTTTATGCCTGTCTAATCTTAGGCATTGGCTTGTGGGTTTCGCGTCCTAAAAAAGGTGAAATTAAAACTGCAGAAAATTATTTTTTAGCAAGTAAGTCACTTCCGTGGTGGGCTGTTGGAGCATCTTTGATTGCAGCAAATATATCGGCTGAACAATTTATTGGAATGTCTGGTTCTGGATATAAAGTAGGACTCGCTATTGCTTCTTACGAATGGATGGCCGCGATCACACTTATCATTGTAGGAAAGTTCTTTCTCCCAATCTTCATTGAAAAAGGACTCTATACAATACCCGAATTTGTTGCGAAGCGATTCTCTGAAAGGTTGAAAACAATACTCGCTGTCTTTTGGATTTCATTGTATGTATTCGTGAATATTGCTTCAGTTCTTTACTTAGGATCCCTTGCTCTTGAAACGATTATTGGGATTCCAATGGTATACGGTGTCATTGGTCTTTCGCTATTCGCAGCTTCGTATTCACTTTATGGAGGCTTGTCAGCAGTGGCGTGGACGGATGTTATTCAGGTTGTTTTTCTAGTCTTTGGTGGATTACTGACGACTTATTTAGCCTTAAACGCTGTGTCCGGCGGAGAAGGTGTTCTTGCTGGCTTTAGTAAGATTTACAATGAAGCTCCCGATCGTTTTGCAATGATACTCGATGAGTCCAATCCTGAGTATTCCAACTTGCCGGGTATAGCTGTTCTTGTCGGTGGAATGTGGGTTGCAAATCTTTATTATTGGGGCTTCAATCAGTATATCATTCAACGAACATTGGCGGCTAAATCATTGAAAGAATCTCAGAAAGGAATCCTCTTGGCCGCTGGACTTAAATTGGTTATTCCACTGATCGTTGTAATTCCAGGAATTGCTGCATACGTGATGACGCATGATCCAGAGGTAATGAGCAATCTTGGGGAACTTGGACAGCAAAATCTACCAACGATGGAAAGTCCTGATAAATCCTACCCATGGTTACTTCAAATACTTCCGGCTGGGTTGAAGGGACTTGCATTTGCCGCATTAACCGCCGCGATCGTATCCTCCCTAGCTTCCATGTTAAACTCTACATCGACCATTTTTACTATGGATATTTATAAGCCTTACTTTAATAAAAAGGCAAGCGATAAGCAACTTGTTCGAACAGGTAGAATGAGTGCTGCAGGAGCTCTAATTATTGGTGCCATTATCGCGCCTCTGCTAGGAGGTATCGATCAGGCATTCCAGTTTATTCAGGAGTACACGGGGGTTGTGAGTCCAGGTATTCTAGCTGTCTTCATGCTTGGCCTCTTCTGGAAGAAGGCTACTAGTAGGGCTGCAATTATAGGTGTACTTTCTTCTATTCCTATTGCCATGTATTTCAAAATAGGCTCTAAAGGATGGATTGATAATCTGCTATTTGTTGACTTACCATTTTTACATCAAATGGGACTTACTACTCTCTTAACGATGTTAGTAATTGTAATCGCAAGCTTAGGGCAAAATAAAGGTGCTGACGATGAGAAAGGAATAGAAATAAATTCTTCCACTTTCAAAACAACACGTGGGTTTAATATAGGAGCGTTCGCTATTATACTTTGCCTAGTCGCATTGTACGCTCTATTTTGGAAATAACATAAATAGTACAACACTTAATTATAATGAGAGAGTTAATCAAAAAATTTCCGAATCAATTATTGGAAAGTATCGATATATCAAATGGTTATTCTATAAGCATTCCCAAACAACCTAAAAATGTTGTTGTTTGTGGTCTTGGTGGATCTGGAATAGGAGGGGAAATTATTAAGCAGTGGGTGCGATCCAGTGGAATAATTCCTATTGAAACGTGTCACAATTATTCACTTCCAGCCTATGTGAATGATGAGTCACTTGTAATTGTTTGTTCGTATTCAGGTAATACTGAAGAAACATTATCTGCACTTCAGGAGGCTCTCGATAAGAAGACTATAATTATTGGTATTAGTAGCGGTGGAAATCTAGAGAATATCTTACATGAAAATAGTAAGCCTTGCATTAAAATACCTGGAGGATTACCACCTAGGTCAGCGTTAGCTTATTCTCTGGTTCAATTGCTTGAGATATTTGTGCAATGCAAGTTAGCTGACACCTCTCTTAAGGATGAGCTTGTAAAGTCGGCTCACCTGCTAATTTATGAGCAGGAAAGAATAGAGTCTATTGCGGGTAACTTGTTGGATGAAAGTAAGTCAAAGCAAATCCTGTTCTATGCTGAAGAGGCGTTAAGTCCAGTCCTTTTAAGAGCGTGTCAACAAATAAATGAGAACAGTAAGGAACTTAGTTTCTTTAATGTAATCCCAGAAATGAATCACAATGAAATCGTTGGATGGGCAAGTGAACCCAAAGAATTATTTGTGACGTTTATTCGCAGTAATCTTGAAAATATTCAGAACAAGAAGCGTCTTGATATAACGCAGACTATAGTTTCTAAACGAACAAATAATATTATAACTATTGATGCCAATGGAAGTAGTTTAGTTCAGCAAACAATGTATTTAATTCACCTCCTTGACTGGTTTTCGCTTCTTAAGGCAGAGAAGAAAGGCGTCGATGTAATAGAGGTTGAGATAATAGACTTCTTGAAATCTGAATTGGCAAAGAACTAAATGTTTAACAGAAGAATTATTTAAATGGAAATAGCAATTATTGCCCATGATGGGAAAAAGGCCGAAATGGTTCAATTTTTAAATGAGCAGAAGGCCTTTCTTAAAAAGAATGAAATCACGTTGGTCTCAACTGGTACAACTGGCAATAAAGTAGAGCTTGCTGGCTTTAAAGTGACTAAATTCCTTTCAGGACCTTTAGGTGGTGACGCACAAATAGCAGCAAGAGCGGCGGAAGGTAAATGTGATATGGTAATTTTTTTTCGTGATCCATTGGAAAAGCATCCACATGAACCAGACATTTTTATGCTGATGCGGATATGTGATGTCTACGATGTGCCGTTAGCTACTAACCCAGCAACAGCATCCATGCTTTTCAAAGGCCTTATTGTAAGTCAATTAAGACCTAGTGAATTGAATAAGTAGGATTGATCCACCAGACGGATCTTATAGTTAGCTTAGTGGAAAAAGCCTTTCATCAATTGATGGAAGGCTTTTTTTCATTTTTATGGAAATTCAGCCCATAGTTTATGTTCTAAATCAACATTTGTATAAGTATATTGAAGAAGTTTTGTTTAACGTTGATTGCCGAAACACCCTGATTTCAGTGCTAAAATGTTGATTTTCAAAATAATTTCCTGTTTTTTGGCTCAAAAGTTGAGGTTTGAGTAATAACTTATTGTATATTTGACCAAAACTTAAAATTTTACCTCATGAAAACTACTTTACTCATATTAGTGGGTGTATTATATTCCTTTTCAGGAATGGCCCAAAACGTTCCTATCGATTTTGAGGCAGGAGGAAACGGTGCAGGCTGGACTTGGACTGTAGTTGAAAACAATACTAATCCACCTCTTCAGATAGTTACAAACCCGAGCACGTCAGGAATTAATACTTCTTCCACCGTTGCTGAATTTACAGCTCTACAGTCTGGTCAGCCTTGGGCACTAACAGAAAGCCTAAATAATATGGATCTTGGTTCATACGTCTTGGACGCTACCAATAGCACCATTACGATTATGGTTTATAAAAGTATTATTAGTGATGTGGGTATAAAATTAGTTACCCCTACGCTCGCCGCGCAACCTGAAATTAAGGTACCAAATACCTTAATTAACCAATGGGAGGAAATAACTTTTGATTTTTCCGGATATATTGGTCAAGGCGTATATGCTACTGAAAATGTGAGCCAAATTGTTGTATTTCCTGATTTTGATTTAGGTGGAAGAACACAAGACAATGTGTGTTATTTTGACAACATTAACTTTGGACCACAAGGAGCGGCTGTTGACCTTACAATAACAACTGAGGTTTGTAGTGCAGCATCAGAGGTTCGTTTGACTGGGCCTTGGTGGAGTTGGGATCCTTTTGGAGGACCGAGCGCTGTTGATAATGGAAATGGTACGTGGACATTTACATTATCTCCTGCACCAACTGCTAACATGGAATATTTGTTAGTTGTTGATAGTATTCAAGAAAACTTAATTGCTGAAATGCAAAACGGTGGAACATGTGCACCAGTTACAGATTTCGCAAATTATGCAAATCGTCAATGGTTAACAACTGATCCAATAGCAATAAACAACACTTACGGACAGTGCGCTGCATGCAATCCTCTTGTAGATTTGGATATTACTGTTGAGATCTGTGATTCTGTATCTGAAGTTCGAATGACAGGTCCATTTTGGGGATGGGATCCGATGGCTGGTCCTTCTGCAATAGATAATGGAAACGGAACATGGACATTTAACTTGTCTCCTGAACCTACAGCGGATATGGAGTACTTAATTATTGCTGACGGTGTTCAGGAAGATTTAATTTCTGACATGGTGAACGGAGGTGATTGCGCGCCAGTTACTGATTACTCTAGCTATGCAAATCGCTTATGGACTGTTGGTTCAGGTGCTGTAACAGGAATTGTTTATGATCGTTGTGTCGCATGTGAGATCGATGATTTGATTATTACAACAGAATTTTGTGACTCAACATTAAATCCAAGTCAAGTCAGTTTAACTGGTCCAATTTGGGCTTGGGATGTAACTGCTGGACCTCAAGCTGTCGATAATGGTGATGGTACTTGGACATTTACAATGTCTCCTGCACCTGCAGATTCATTGGAGTACCTACTAGTGGTTGATGGAACAACAATGGAAGATTTACTTGCTGAGATGATCAATGGTGGAACATGTGCTCCTCAAACGGATCTTGCAACGTATGCAAATAGATTATGGGTAAATGGAGATGGAAATGTTGACAATTTTTATGATCAATGTACTGCTTGTTCTTCGATCGGTATTGATGATGTATCATTTGAAAACCTTTCAATATTCCCAGTTCCTGCATCTAATGTGATTAACATTTCTGATGAATCAACAATTGGTAATGTCGTTATTTATTCAATCGTTGGACAGAAAGTAATTGAAGTTGATATGGCGAGTACAACGGGATCAATTGCAATTGATGACTTGAACTCTGGTTTATACTATTTGACAGTATCACGTGAAGGATCATCTTCAACGCATCAGATTGTAAAGATGTAATTGAACTTCTAAACTGGTTGAATAATCGTTATAGATTATACAATTAAGAATTATTTTAAAACAGCAGTGGGATTAGTCTCATTGCTGTTTTCGTTTTATAAATATTTACTCATTTAAGCTTCGATCTCTTTGAAAACCGCCAACGGTTTAATAAGCAAGAATGCACAAATGGCATTCAGGTTTTGTTAGCAAATCGTTTATTTTCTTGTATTATTATCTCTCTATGAGCTTTCCCCCA